>OBJA01000007.1_pt1 | contig 251122 bp, 222 predicted proteins | sample 1519751 | NCBI WGS metagenome assembly OBJA01 (sample SAMEA3881238, study PRJEB22517) | soil metagenome | biome: lake sediment; feature: soda lake sediment; material: sediment, water from around vicinity | place: India | collected 2013-12-23 | depth 3 m
AAATAAATATAAAAAAAAGGAGATGCATAATATATTTATGCAGTAGTAAGATGATGAAAAAAATCTTTATTTTTGCGTTAGTTTTACTTTCTCTATCTTTGTTTGGCTGTCAAAGTAAACCAGCTGTTGGAGAGATTAATCTTTTTAGTTCTGGTTTAGTGGCAGTAGAAAAAGATGGTAAATATGGCTATATAGATCGGACAGGGAAAACTATAATTCAATTTCTTTATGATGATGCGACACCTTTTTATAATGACTTAGCAGTGGTTGAAGTTAATGGTAAAATGCATGTCATTAATAAAAAGGGAGAGAATATTCTTAACGATAGTTATGATCGATTACAAATTGATAAAGAGACAGGTAATATTTTCTATCGAAGTAATAGTAAATGGGGTTTGATGGATAAAACAGGAAAAGTTATAACCGATGCTCTATATGATCAACTTTATGAGTTTTCTGAAGGTCGTGCATTAGTTAAATCAGGATCTTCATATGGATTTATCGATAGTAAAGGTAAAACTGTCATTTCGATAGAATATAAATACGCAGAGAGTTTTTCTAATGGTTTAGCACTTGTCAGAAACGATGAAAACAAGTATGGTTATATTGATAAGAACGGAAAAGTTATCATTGATTATCTATATGACTATGCGACTAGTTTTGATGATTATGGTTTAGCTATTGTAATTGAGGAATTAACAACAGGAGATGTTTATAGTTTAATCAACAAAAGTAATAACAAGATTATTGACTCAGTAGATTATATTAATGGAGATGGCCCACTTTATGAAGTTGAAACAGAAGATAAGATCTATCTGTATAAAACTGATGGAACTAAGTTTACTGAAGATAACTTTGAAGGGGTCTGGTATTTAAGGGATTACTTTGGCAATGTTGATGATAAAGATGAAAAGGATATTAATGTTATTTTTAATAAAGATGGTACGATTCTAAAGAGTCATGATTATTGGGAAAGTGATTTCGTAAGTTCTTTTATTAAGGGACAACGTTTAGTTGCACTTGTGATTTATGATGATGATTTTATGGATGTTTACACCTATGATAATACTTACCGCTTAAGAGGAAGCAGTTTAATACAGATTATTAGTAACCAAAGGTTTATCGTTGAAAGAAATGGTAAGTATGGGTTAATTGATAAAGATGGTAATATCTTGATTGAATTCTTGTATGACGGATTATATTGTTTTAGTGATGGATACTTTCTATATCAAGTCAATAACAAGGCCGGCTTTATGGACAGCAAGTATAATACTATTGTTAGTGCGACTTATGGTGATGTAATCTTTGATATCAATCCGATTATGTGGTAATAATTGCTTATTAATAAAAGAAGACCTCGGTCTTCTTTTATTTAAAAAGTGATGCTCTATTTAAACTGATAATTAGTTTCATAATTCAATCATTTAACTTCTTCAAATAGTAAATCTTGACAAGTAATTGCTTTAGAGATAAACTTTTTATGGTTAGAGGTGAAGAAGATGTTTGAATACTATGAGTCAGACCGAATTATTGGTGAGTACAATGAGGAAGTTAGAAATAGTTCACTGAAGTTAAAAAAAATAATTTCCCTACCATTAGTTTTATCGATTATACTTGTTACGGGAATCTTAGTTTCCATCAATGACGTTGATGTGATTTTGATTACCGCCTTCCTTGGTGGAACGATAATCATTATTTTAGCATTAGTATTCTTTTTATCTCATAATATCTATTCTTCTAAACTAACATTAACGAAATTATTTCCTTTAATCTATGATAAAGTCAATCAAGATTTATCCTTAGATTTAAAATACCAAGCCAAAGTTAAAGTCGATAATAAGTTTGTTAAAGCTGGGGGATTGTTTCCCGCAAGCTCAAGAGTTTATCTTTATCGACTATTAGGCGGTAAAACAGAAGAAGGTAATGATTTTAAAATCATTGATTGTAGTTTAATTACCGGTGGTGGACAATACCAACAAACGCATCTAAACGGAATTTACTTATATGCCAAAGTTAACAGCAATCAAACCCTCCAAGTTAGATCAAATGGTCGACCACAGGTAAAGGGAACAAAGTATAGAAAACTTGAAGAAATTACCGATTTAAAAGTTTATCTCCCTGAAACCGCTAATTTAAGTGGTCAAGACCGTGTAGTAATCCAAAAACTGAGAGAGGTAAAAGCTTCACTTCAAGCTAAACTAATTTATTTAAGTATCAATGAAGGAATTATCCATTTAGCTTATACCAACAAGCCTAAATATCGTCAAATCAGTTTTCTTAACAAAGTTAAATTGAATGAAGTCTATAATGCTTTTATCAATGAACTAAAATTGATTGATGAACTGGTAAATATATTTAATTATTAAACATCTAATAATACATATTAAAGAAATCCTTGAATTGAATCAGGATTTCTTTTTATTTCTTATGTGATGGTTTTTTAGATGTAACTGGTTATTAAAGTTTGATTACAATCATGTTCTCATGTACTTAAGAAACTTTTGACAATATTTTTTTAACAGCTTATATATTTTACTGCAGATTACAATGAATAAGGATATATATTACAAATACAAAGATTTCTATACGCATAATATACAAATGAATAATATAAGTGATATGCATAAAAAGCAAACCAAAAGTAATAATACATTGCATAATATACCGACGAATGTCAAAATAGTGCTGGGTGATCTTAATGAAAAGAAAAATATACGATAATTTGTTGGATTGGAAAGAAAATAATGCATCGCAATCATTACTAGTTAAAGGCGCAAGACAAGTTGGGAAAACATTAATTATCAAGCGTTTTGGAAAAAATGAATTCAACAACGTTTTGTACTTAAATTTTGAGGATCAGTTAGATTTAAAACAAGCTTTTTAAGTTATGCCAAATCCGGATGAAGCAATAAAAACCTTGCAAGCGTATGGTATTTCTCAAAATGTATTCAATATCGATGGTAATGAAACTTTTATTTTTTTAGACGAAGTTCAGCTCTGTAAAAGAGCATATTCTTTGTTAAAACCATTAACAGAAACAAAGAGATATTGAATCATCGCTAGCGGTTCACTTCTAGGCATTAACTTGAGCGGAGATTTTCTCGATCCGGGACCAGCCGTTAAACATCTGGAAATGTATCCGATGGATTATGAAGAGTTCTTATAAGCGATTCATGGCGAAAAGATTAAAAATATTATAAATGAAGTTAAATCATCTGCGTTGGACAGAAAGCTAATCAATCAAGCGTTGCATGATATGTTTAATAATGATATCAAAGATTACATAATTGTCGGCGGGATGCCTCAAGTTGTTCAAGAGTATGTTAATACCAGAGATTTAGGAAAGGTGTTTTTAAAACAACAGGGTATTGTAACTTTATATCGTAGTGATATTCAACAATATCAATCCACTCAGGATAATAAGATTAAAACTTTAAAGTGTTTTGATTCAATTCCAAATCAGTTTTTTAAAGATAATCACCGGTTTTTTTATGAAGTTGTAGAAGAAAATAAAACAGGTAGGTATTTCGATAATTCTATTGAATGGCTTGAACGAACTGGTAACACTAAGAAATGTTATCATGTAGACCATCTTAGAGGGGCTTTAATTGATGGTAAGGGTTCACTTTTTAAGCTTTACATGAATGACATTGGCTTGTTAGTTTCAATGTTGGGTCAAAACTATGTATATAGAATTCAAAATGATGAGTTGGACTTGTTTAAAGGTGCTTTATATGAGCAATTATTAGCCCAAATATTAACTGTTAAAAATGAACCTTTGTATTATATAAGAATTAACGATTATGAAATTGATTTCTTGGTTGAACATCATGGCAAAATATTGCCAATTGAATGTAAGTCAGGTGGTAATACTAAGTCAAAATCATTACAGAGTTATATTGATAAATTTCATCCAGATAAAGCATTTAAAGTATCTTTAAATAACATTAATTTAACAAACAAAACAATGAAAGCAATTCCTCATTATGTCTTTGCATTTTTCACAATTCAGGAAATGTTTTCACTATAAACTTACTTGGAAAATAAAACATTTATGTGCAATTACTAGTTAGAAAAATTGGTGATGAACTGGTAAATATCTTTAATTATTAAGTTATTTAATATTTATATTAAAGAAATCCTCAGTTTGAAAAGGGTTTCTTTTTTCAATTACATTTAAAACAGTTAATGCGTTTTACTTTTAGTCTGAAAGTGCTATAATAAAAACATCTTCATATTTTAAATAATAAACATCTTGAGGTGGGCTCTTGAATTACTTAGTTATTGCTATAGTATTGGTTTTTTCACTGTTTTTCTTTTTTTATAAGAGGATAGATATTGAAAAGGATAAAACTGTCAAGATTTTTTCAGGTTTACTATTTATAGTATACCTTTTTCGACTTTTCACAACTAATGATGCCTTGAATAGTGTTTTTAACGTTTTGTTATATGATATTGAAACACCGATTAATGCCCCGGATACTTGGATCTTTAGTCAAGGATTGACTGTTTTTATTATTGTATTAAGATGGTTAAGCACTTTTAGTTTAATTGTTTTAGTGCTTTATCCTTATTTTAAAGATGTTAAAGCTTTAAAGGTCTTAGGTGGAGTGTTTGGGACTGTTATTGGTGTGTTGAATCTTGTTTTCTTCTCTGAGCATCTAATGGCATTCTCTGTTGATTTATCATTAGTGTCTTTTAAAGGTATTCAGTATTTAATCGAATCAGCGTTATTCTTATTTATCGGGATTAATGCTTTATTGTCATTAATTAAAAATAAAGAGTTTACTTTTAAATTTGATTATTTGTTGATAGTGCTAGGGGGAATGTTCTTAGTAATGCCACAGACGATCTTATTTAATCTTTTTGGCTATTATGGTGAAGTCCCAGATGAATTTACTGCTAGTCATATTTTTGTAATTATTATTCCTTTTGTTTTAATAGCAATGATTTATCTATTTATGAAGAAAAAGCCACAAGCTGTTAAAGATGCCTTAATTACCTTTATGGCTTTTGCGGCTTTTATGCAGTATTTTTATATGCGAAGAGAAACCTTAGCGGCCTTACCATTGCATTTATGTAATACCGCTGTGGTTTTATTGTTATTTGCTGTGGTGTTTAGAATCAATCGATTTTTCTATTTCGCTTATTTTGCGAATGTTTTGGGAGCGATTGCGGCGATAATCTTGCCTAATTATACAACTGATTTGTTTTCTTTTACCGTAATTCATTTTGGTTATAATCATCTTTACGCTTTGATAATTCCGATATTAGCTGTAGCTTTACATACTTTCCCTAGACCAGTACTAAGTCATATGTATAAAGCGATCTTGGTTTTTACGGTCTACTTTATTGTTGTGGTATTCTTAAATGCTTGGTTCAATAATTATGCAACAGTTGATTACTTCTTTGCTTATAGTGATTTCTTAACGGATATGTTTGATGTTAGGGAGATTCAGTATAACTATATTGTTGAATTTTCTTATCAAGATTTAACCTTTAGGTTTTATTGGTTATTTCAGATAATTTATTATTTTGCTTTTATCTTCTTGATGTTTACCAGTTGGTTTGTCTATGATGCGGTGTTCCAAATGGCAGATCAAAGATTAAGATTAAAAACCAAACAGAAAATGATGCGAGTTGATAGGTTAAAGATGTTGGAGTTATTAGCTGGCAGAAGTAAGAGTGAACCGATTAACCCAGGAGGTAAAGATGTGATTAAGATTAGTAATTTTTCAAAAAAATATGGCCAATCAGAAAGATTCGCGGTCAAAGATTTTTCTTTAGAAGTTAAGGGAGGAGAAATCTATGGCTTTTTAGGTCATAATGGGGCTGGTAAATCAACAACAATAAAAAGTATTGTTGGGATTCAATCGATTACTGAAGGTGAGATTGAGGTTTGTGGCTATTCAATTAAATCACAACCATTAGAAGCGAAACTAAGAATTGGTTATGTTTCGGATAATCATGCGGTTTATGAGAAACTTACTGGTAGAGAGTATATTCAGTATGTGGCAGATTTATATCGTGTCAATCATGAACTGCGCGATCAAAGGTTAAATGAGTTAGCGGAAAAACTATCATTAACTGATGCGATTGATCAGATGATTAAAACATATTCTCATGGGATGAAACAGAAGTTAGTAGTTATTGCTTCACTTATTCATGAACCACCGGTATGGATATTAGATGAACCTTTAACAGGATTAGATCCGATTTCTTCTTATCAGATTAAAGAAATCATGAAGGAACATGCAAAAAAGGGCAACATTGTGTTCTTTTCTTCGCATGTTATTGAAGTAGTTGAAAAAATTTGTACAAAGATAGCAGTTATCACCCAAGGAGAGTTAACTGGTATTTATGATATCAATATTTTAAAAGATAAGAATGTATCTTTAGAAGAACTATATATGAAAGGTATTGACAAAAGTAAAATAGGAGTTGAGTATGTTTGAGCGCATTAAAATTTTGACACTTTTGCAGTTGAGCAATAAGTCAAGACTTTATGTCAAGGGCTCAAAGAGGATCTATGCACATATTGCATTAAGAGCGATTGCGATTATTGTGATTACAATTATCGCAACACTATTGATTCATGCATTAAAGAATATCTTGCATATACCCGTTAATGAGTTTTTGATGATCTTTATCTTAATTTTAACTCAAGGTTTAAATATCTTGGTTTCTACACTTGGCTTAGTCAGTGATTTATACCAAAGCAAAGATAATCAAATTCTTTTTGCCTTAGCGGCGAAGAATGATGAGATTTTTATTTCTAAATTATTGGTTTATTATATCAATGAGTTTATTCGTAATTTATTCTTATTGATTCCTTTATTTATTGGTTTTGGGATTATCTCGGGATTAGGTTTTATCTATTATTTTAGTTTTATCATAGTTTTATTTGTTTTACCGATTATCTCTGTTGGTATCAGTAGTTTTATTTCAATGCCATTGGTTACGGTTTTAAATTATCTGAAACGACATAGTTTTATATCTTTTATTGTTTCTTTAGCAATGGTATTGGTATTGTTTTATCTGACTTACCTTTTGGTTAATCAGATTCCAACACCAATTCGGATTGTCCAGTTATATAATCGTTTTATTTTATCCTTGACCTTAGCAATTCAAAGGATTGCTCAGTTTGGGACAATTTATACTGTTATAGGTAAATGGGTTTTTGGTTTTAGTTATTTACTTAATTTGTTATTAATTATTTTAACGGTTTTCGGTTTATTAGGTTTAAACTATTTGGTTGCTAAACCTGTTTATTTTAAGTTGATGTCAACGGCAAATGAGAATACGGTTAAGAAGAAGATAATCAGAAAGCCTTTGGAATCAAAAACTTTGTTTTTTACTTTCTTGAAGAAAGAGTTTACAATTGCTAGAAGAAGTTTAAATGAGTTGTTGAATAATTATGCTTTATTGATGACTTTACCGTTTTTCATGTATGTTTTAAATTATATTTACATGGGAATGAATCGTTCTAGTTTTGGTAATCAGGTGGTCTTAATCTTGAATGTGATTATTAGTTTATTGATTGTTTTAGGGTCTAATACAGCTTCAGCAGTGGCGATAACGACTGAGGGGTATGAGTTCGTTTTGTTGAAAACAGCACCTTATAACACCTCGAGAATGGCTTATGCGAAGATTACTTTCAATTTTATCTTTACAACATTAATGATCGGTTTGAGTTTTTTGTTATTTAGTCGGGCTTTACCGGTATTCCCAAGAGAAAACATCATTAATTTGTTTATCTTTGTGGTGCTTGTCAATGGTGGCCATATCTTTTTTAGTTTTCAAACTGACCTTTTATCACCAAAGTTATCTGATTATGCGGCAACTGGTTCGATCACCAATAATGACAATGTTGCTAAATCATTGACCTATGGATTATTTGTCGCTTTAGTTTTTGGTTTGGTAGCGGTTGTCTCGTTTGTGTTTATGAAAGAGATTGGTTGGTACTTGATGATTGGTTTAGCTTTAGCGTTTTTATTATATCGGTTTTATTGGTTTAATATTTATTTAAAAGCTTATTTTGACGATATCGAGTATTAGGGAGGAAGAGGAATGAGTAAGAAGATATTATTGGTATTAGTTCTCCTTTTTTCGGTATTTTCAATTATCTTGATTGCCGTGTGGGGGACATTGCCGGAGAATCCAAATAATATTGAAGTTGAGTCATTGGTGATTGAAGATTATGATGAGACCAATGACGATGGTGATAAGTTTAAGAATGTTATTGATATTGTTAATCAACAGAATAATATCTATGTAATTGAGTATTTAATCAATCCTGGAAATGCTAATAAGGATATTGTTGCCTCGGCTTCAACAACTGGTGTTTCTTTACAGGTTGACTTGATTGATAATAAGGTTTATGTTATTTTTAGTTTAGAAGCAATTAATCAAAAGCGGACAGTGACGATTTTGATTAGAGATAAATTAACACTTAAATATGATGAGATTACTTTATGGTTTAAAACTCCAGGAGTGATTGTCGTACCTGATTTATAAAAAAAAGGAGAAAAGATTATGAAAAGAGGAATTTTGTTATTAAGTAGTTTTTTACTAATCTTCTTTTTAAGTGCCTGTGGTGGAAGAAGTGTCAAAATCGAATTTGATGCTTTAGGTGGATCGCAAGTTGAGAGTATCACCATCAGACAGTTAGAAGGTTTTACTGAACCTGTAACCGAAAGAGTCGGTTACACTTTTAGGGGTTGGTATACCGAGGCTGAGTTTGCTAATGAGTTTGACTTTGCACAAGGAGCGACGAGAAATATCAAGCTTTATGCTAAGTGGGAGATAAATCAGTATACAGTTACTTTTGTGACTAATAATGGTACTGATATTGAGTCGATTACTTTGGATTATCAAGCGACTTTGAATTTGCCGATGAATTTGACAAAAGAAGGAGCTAATTTTGGCGGTTGGTATTTGAACGCTAATTTCAGTTCAGCTTTTAACGCCACAAGAATGGTTGCGGAGGATATCACATTATATGCTAAGTGGAATCCTGTTGTTTATTTCATTGAGTTTTATGTTGATGATGTTTTATTAACAACAAGACAAGTCAATCATGGAGAAACTTTAACGTCTTTCCCAACAGTTCCTAATCAAGAAGGTTATAACGGTAGTTGGGATTTTGATATTGATACTGTGATTACTGAGAATAAAAGAGTTGACGCTGTTTATGAGATTAAAACTTATACAGTGGTTTTTGTTGATCAATGGGACCATGTTTATCATTCATTTACAGTTAATCATGGCGATACGGTAGGAGTTCCAAGTGTAAATCCAGAAAAGGTTGGTTATGATTTTGCTGGTTACTCAGAGGATTTGGAAACTTTAGTGATTTATGAAGATACTGAGATTGAAGTTTTCTTTACCCCGAAGATGTATTTAGTAACATTTAGAGTTCAAGGCTCTCAAGTAAAAACCGAACAAGTTATCCATGGTGGCAATGCCACACCGCCAACGGTGGATGTGGCAGGTTATACGTTTGTTGGTTGGGATAAGGCTTATACTAATATAACTGCTAATACTGAGATTAATGCAAATTTGACCGCCATAATCTATGATGTTGTTTTGAATGCTAATGGTGGTGATTTTGATGGTGATTTGACTTTAGTAATTTCTCGTGCTTACCAAAGCACTTTTACCTCTAATGATCAACCTTACCGATTAGGTTACTTGTTTAGAGGTTGGTATTTGAATCCAGAAGGTACGGGGAATCAAGTGGTTCTAAATAATTATACAATGCCTTTAAATGGGTTGATTCTTTATGCAAAATGGGAGATTGTTCAATATACGATTACTTATTCATATTTATATGGTACACAAAATGGTAATCCGTTGACTTATAATGTTAATTCTAGTTTTGATTTGATTAATCCAACTTCAAGAACAGGTTATAATTTTGTTGGTTGGTTTGATGAAGCTGAAGGCGGAAATCAAGTAACTACATTTGCTTTAGGAACAACCGGAGAGAAATTGCTTTATGCTCGTTGGCAAGCAATTAGTTATAATATAACTTATAGTGGATTATTTGAAACAGTTCATGGTAATCCGAGTACATATACGATTGAAGATAATGTCTTCTTAACTAGTCCAGCCACAAGATTAGGTTATACTTTTATTGGTTGGTTTACACAGGCAAGTGGCGGTAGTCAAGTTACTTCGATTTTAAGCGGGTCTTCTGGAGATAGAACACTTTATGCTCGTTGGCAAGTCGTTACTTATAATATTTTCTATCATAATTTACAAGGTGCTACCCATAGTAACCCAACAGGTTATAATGTTGATTCTAATCAGATTAATTTAACTGACCCAAGCAGCCGACCTGGTTATACTTTTGTTGGTTGGTTTGATGAGCTTGTCGGTGGTAATGAAGTTGAAGTTATCGCTAATGGTTCAACAGGAGAAAAACAACTTTATGCTCGTTGGCAAGTCAATAACTATACAATCACTTATGATAGTGCCGGTGGGGATGCAATTGCAGAGCAAACTGTTACTTATGGTGAAGAGTTTGTTTTAGCTATTCCTGAAAGAGAAGGTTACACTTTTGTCAATTGGCAAAGAGGAGGAGTGGTCTTTAATGCAGGAGTTTGGAATTTAGTTGAGAATGTAAATTTAGTCGCTGTTTGGACAGCGAATACATATCAAATCAGTTTTGATAGTAATGGTGGTTTAGCATTAGGTGATTTAGAAGTTACTTATGGACAAGTTTATGTTTTACCTGATGCAAGCAGAGCTGGTTATGTCTTTTCTCATTGGACTTTAGCTGGTGAAGAGTTTGAGAGCGGAGTTTGGACATTGCTTGGTGATATTGAGCTTGTGGCTCATTATTTACCAAGACAATACAATATTACCTATAACAATCTTTTTGATACAGTTCATAGTAATCCTTTGACTTATAACATTGAAGATACTGAGATTGTCTTGAGTAATCCAAGTCTTAGAGCTGGGTATACTTTTGTTGGTTGGTTTACTCATTTAACAAGTGGAGAAGAAGTTGAAAGCATTTTGACTGGTTCAACTGGTGATTTAGTGCTTTATGCAAGATGGATAGCTAATACCTATACGATTACTTTTGCGGTTGGTGATGGCGAAGAAATCCTACCATTGAGTGTAACCTTTAATCAAAGTTTTGTTTTACCAGTTGCAGTTCAAGTTGGCTTTAGTTTTGCGGGTTGGCAGTTCGAGGGAGTTGATTTTGTTGATGGTATTTGGACTTTGACAAATGATATTACTTTAGATGCAGTTTGGACTGAATGGGCCGTAATTAGTTTTGTTTCTAATGGTGGTTCTTCAGTTTCTTCTATTTCAGAATATCCATTAACAGAGATAGATGCACCAACTGCACCAACAAGGGCAGGTTATACGTTTGCTGGATGGTTTACTGATAATGGGACTTTCCTTAATGAGTATGTTTTCGATTTAATGCCGGAAGAAGATGTTGTACTTTTCGCTAAATGGACAGCAAATACTTATTACATTAGTTTTGAGGTTGATGGTGGTATTGAAATTGATGTTATGGCAGTAGTCTTTGGTGAAAGTTTTGTTTTACCTGAAGCTGTAAAAGTTGGTTATACCTATTTATACTGGAGTTACTTAGGTGATGAGTTTAATCCGAGTGTTTATAATGTGGCAAGCAATATCTTACTTACTGCGGTTTATGAAGAAAATATATATACTATTAGTTTTGATGTTGATGGTGGTACTGAAATCATTGCTTTAGAAATCAGTTTTGGTGATCATTATAACTTAGCTGATGCGGTTAAGACCCATTATGACTTTGTTAGATGGGAATTAGATGGGGTTGCTTTTGATAAAGAAGGTTATTGGTATATTGATGATAATATTACTTTAGTTGCGATTTATACTCCTCATGTATATCAGATTACTTATTATGGACTTGAAGGCGCAACTAATCCAAATCCAACATCTTATACAATCGAATCGGATACGATTGTTTTAGTTGATCCAAGTCCAAGAAATGGCTATGTCTTTGGACATTGGTATATTGATCCACTTGGTGATGAAGAAATCATTTACACTATTCCAACTGGTTCGACAGGGGATATTGAGATCTATGCTCATTGGGATGCTATCTTATATGCTGTAAACTACTTTAACTTACAAGGAGGCACACATTCTAATCCTAGTCATTTTTATGTTTATTCCGATGATATCATCTTTACTGATGCAGTTAGAACTGGTTATACTTTTGAAGGTTGGTTTGATGCATTAGAAGGTGGTAATAAGGTCGATGGTATTCCTTCAGGAACTTATGATGATGTCTTTGTTTATGCTAGATGGACAGCTAATACTTATACAATTACCTTTGATGTTGATGGTGGTGAGGTAATAGCGCCATTAGAAGTAACTTATGATCAAGCGTTTGTTTTAGTGGATGCTGTTAAAGAAAATTATGATTTTGTAGAATGGCAGTTAGATGGTGTCAAGTTTGAGTCAGGTACTTATTTATTGACAGATAATATTACGCTGGTTGCAATCTATCAAGGTGTACCATTAACAGTTTCATATAATACAGGTGAGGGAAGTAGTATTGCTGATGATACAGTGCTTTACGGATCATCAACAACACCACCAACACCTCCGACAAGAAATGGTTATACATTTAAAGCGTGGTATAGTGACCCACAACTAGCAACACTTTATGATTTTAATAATATAGTTACGGAAAACATAACTTTATATGCAGCTTGGGAGTTGGATTTCTATACTTGGAATGTTGAGTATGTTTTCTTGATTGAAGATTTGGACGACCCAGGTCTAGTTGAAGTTGAAGCTGGTAATCCGCCATTTTATCTACAATACACTAATTTGATTTATGGACAAGAACTTAATCTTTATTTAGCTTTTGAAGGTTATGTCTTTAGTCATTTTGTGTATGATGGTGATTCATACTATGATATTGAGCAATTATTCATGGTAATGGGTAATATGCCGGTGGGTACTGTTTCAGTATTCTATCGAAAGGTAATTTTAACAATTACTTTTGCTCAGGATCCAAGTCTTTTTGATCCTGCATCGGATGCAGTTGTCAGTTATCGAGTTTATTACAATAGCACTTTCCTATTAGAAGATGGTCCAGTACTTGTTCAACCAGCATCTGGTTTAGCTGTTTGGGATCGCACTGAGTTTGTTAATCTTAGAACGGATTTGACAGTTTATGCTTTATACTATCAAACTGGGGTTAAGACTGTAACCTTTATTGACCGGGGTGTTATTCGATATATCGCATCGGCAGTAGATGAGTTGGACCTAGAAGTTATTGGTGAAGGTTCACTACTTTGGAACTTATATCGACCAGGTTATTATTTCCTAGGTTGGTATACTGAAGCAGTAGGTGGCGATTTAATTCCACAAGGTGATTTACTGTTTGCTGATTTTGTTGATTTAAGAACCAGTCTTTATGCTCGTTGGTTAGAATTAGAACGTTTCAATAACCCAACGAATATTGTAGTTGAAGCAGATGAAGAAGAAATCGTGATTTCTTGGACACTTAATCCTTCAACAATCAATACTTATCAACCAGCTGGTTTTGAATATATCCTTAATAATGTCTTAATCAGTGGTTTAACAAAGACTCCAGTTTTAGTTGGTAATACTTATACTTTAACTCTTCTTAGTACTGATGCGGATTTCGCTTTATTTAGCGATTTAGCAAACCCAGGAACTCATCAACTTAGCATTAGAGCTTTAGGTGATGAAGTCAATCATTATCATAGTGAGTTCGCTGATGTAGCAACAATAGTAATTGAATCAGTTTATAGTGGTGACCCAACTGAAGTAGCAGTCTATGATTACTTTATAATTGAAACATTTGAAGAAACAAAACGTTATATCTTCTATACTAATTTAGAGTATCAATTTGGTTCATCTTATAGCTTTGAGATTGTGACTGGTCAAGAATTCGCTAGTGCTGATCAAAATAAGATTTTCACCAATGGTTTATCAGGATCATTTAAGTTTAGAATGATTAGAGATGGTTATCCAACAGTTGTTTATGATGCTTTAGTTGTTCATGACATTAAACAATTTGCTTATGGTACTAATTATCAAAACTTCCTTGATGCCAAAACAATTGGTCAAACACAGTATTTGAATCAAGCCGTTAATTACTATGTAGGTAGTGGTAATGATTTCTATTTAGATTTAAGAATGGTCAATAATCAAGGTTCAAGAATTCCTTTAGCACAAACAATTTTAGATTACAAATTATACCAATATGTTGCTGGTGATTATCAATTAATCAGTTCAGAAAACATCAGCAATCATCTCTCATTCTTACCAGATAATCGTGTTAAATTCACAGGTTTCGCTAATGGCAAGACTTATAAGTTGGTTGTAGAACCTAAATATCAAGCAACGGCAATGCAAGTTGATGAGTTAGAGTTTATCTTTGTGATTAACTCAGGAGTCAATGTGTTCAATAATTTGCAATTAAAAGAATATTATAGTGACTTTGATGTCAATATCATTAACATTCATGCAAGTTTCAAAGCTGAACTTTCAAGTTCACAAAGAAACACTGATGGCTCACCAATCAATAAACGACCAACGATCTCAAGTCCTGTTACAGGTAATGTCTATCAAAGATTTAGTGAATCAATCGATGATGATTCCTTAATTATTGAAGGAAACTTCATGACAATTGATGGTAGCGAACTACCATTCAGTAATGCAAATAGTGGTAGTGGAACAGTTGGATTTGCTCAATCATTTGAGATTATCAATGTACAAGTGGGAATTTTCTATTACGGTGTTAATAATAACGCCTTAGGGACAACCAATAATAATTATTTTAGTGTAAATAATTTGACAGTTAAAGGAAATACCCAAACACCTTATGTTGATTTTAGTGGCACTGCTGAAGAGATTGAAATTCAAGAACGTTTAATGAGTCGAAATAGTGGTGGTTACATTGGCTTCTATATGCAAAAAGGTGAAATTGATTTTACAAATACAGTAATCTTTAATACCGTAATTGCGATTAGCAATATTGCTTATGGCTATAAGACAGATCTTACTCCAAACTACATGACTTTAGATTACTTAAAGGTATATAACTCTTGGGCCAACTCATTATATTTATATTCAGGTTCAGGAATGCTTATATACAATAGTGAGATTGGACAATCAGGTGGAGCAGCAATTCATGTGGTTGATAGTCGACCTGCTGTTTTTGATGAATTTGGGGTAAAAATAAGTGATCCTAATCCATTGCTATTACTTGATGATTCAACAACAATCAATAACTGGGTATCAGGAGAAGAAGCTTGGTTTAAAGCTTATGGTATGTCACAGGTTGCTTTAACCTTAAAGGTTAGTATTGAAAATGGTATTGCTGGAACTGAAAGGTCAATTATTAATTTAATGACTGACCCAGTTACCGGTTTACAAACAGAAAAAATTAACTTCATTTTACTAACAGAACCTTCGATTGGTGCAGTTGTTAATGATAATAGCGAAGTTCCACAGCAAATTAGTGGTTCAGAAATCGATTTGTCTTTAGATGGTATCAATCTTCATCGGAGTTTTGATTTCTTAAAGAACCCAACTGATGGTCGTGTTATGGGTAGTGGTGACAACAAACAATTTGCGGCACCAGTAGGAGATTATTCTGAATTTAGTGATTTCTACCAATTAATTATGGATATCTACGCACTAATCGCTCCTGCATATCCTGGCGGCACACCTTCTAGCGTAATTGAAGAGGATGCGACTAATCTAGCTAATATTGGTTCATTCTACGGCTTAACAGCTGTTGAAACTGTCAATACTTATGGATATGCTAGTGGAAATAGTATCAGTTTTAGAACTGCATTAGAGACAATCTATCCTGGCAAGACATATCCAAGATTTATCGAAATCTTATCACCGGTACCAGTGTTCCCGAATGGCTATGCAGTTGTTATAGTTCAGTTTAGTGAATAAAAGGATATAAATGGAAGAATTAATCGCTTATTTTTGGCGAAACCAAGGTTTTCATTATGATCCAACCAGACAGTATCTGTTTGGTTGGTATCACTTGGCGATGATGGGTTTAGTAACTTTAATCTTCATCGCTTTTTGGTTTTTAGGTAAGAATAAAGCTTTTAGGAATAATACCAGAATATTATATATAGTTGGTGCGATTCTTTTGGTTTTTGAACTATTGAGAGTTATTAATTATCGTTATGTTAGTAATTTAACTTGGTTTAATTCGATTCAATTCCATATGTGCTCGATTGGTGTATATTTAGCAATAATAACTTGTGTGTTTCAAAAGAAGTTTCTTTTTGACATTATGGTAGCCCAAGGATTAATCGGTGCGCCACTGGCAATCATAATTCCCTTCGGAATTTTGCCCTATGCTAATGATTTTTCGTTTATGCCACTGCAATCGAACATTTCACATATGTTAGTTTGTTTTGTGGTTATCTATGCGATTAAGCAAGGCATATGGAGGGTGAAACTAAAGAACTATTATCTAGCATTCTTTAGTATTATTATCACTGTATTAATCCTGCATCAAATTAATCTTTATAAGTTAAGTCAAGGTCTGGGCTTCAACAATTACTTTTGGACTCGTTATCCTGATTCAATGTTTCCAGTGTTGAAGAATATGAGTTTCCCTTATCACATCATAATCCTGACTTTTCTGTTTATACTAACGACATTTTTCTTTTATTATCTAGGTGATAAAATAACTAATAAAAGATTTAAAAGGAGTGAAAAATCATGAATGATTCAGTATTTAGAAGAGTTGGCTATACCTATATATCTGTAAGTAATATTGAAGAATCAATCAAATGGTATCAAGAGATATTAAGGTTAGAACTGATAGATCGCTTTACTGATAGAGGCTCGAAAATAGCGATTTTCCATTTTGTTGATAAAAGTAGTTGTGCGATTGTTTTAGTAGAAACATCTGAAGTCAAACCTTTGAAGATTATCAGAGATAGCAAAGAACATCCCTATTTATCCATCGCTTCAAGCAATCTTGATATTACCTATCAATACTTGCTAGAAAAACAAGTGAATATCACCACCGAGATTGAAAGTTTAGGTGATGCTAGTGAAGCTAGATATTTTTATTTTACTGACCCTGACGGGAATCTATTTGAAGCTTCTTGGTCAATTTGGGATGAATAAATGATTTTAAATGAGTGGTTGTTTGACTACTCATTTTTGTTTTATTAGAAAACTTTCTTTCATATGTCTTTATAGTTTAGTTAATAATTGTTATACTATATTTAAGTAATTTTTTATGCAAAAGAAAGGATTAGCCAATGAGTTTAAGAAAGAACGCTTTAGCAGATGAACTCTTTAATCTAAGAGATAATTTAAGACTTAAGCTTCAGTCAGAAGGACAAGATGTTGTGATTGCTAAAGATGAAGCAATTCTTGAAATGGCAAAAACCAAACCATCACGCCTAAGTGATTTTTTAGCGATTGGCGGTCTTGACCGAAATTTTCTTGATGCTTATGCTCATCTTTTCCTTGATGCTATTACTAAAAATAAGTCCAACGATATTAAATCAATTCGAGTCTCTAAACAAGCTTCTAAAGTCTTGGATCGCTATAAAGATCGATTATCAGATATCTCAAGAACTAATCCAAATCTCTATTTAGGAAGAATGGAAAAAAACAGAAGTTATGACCTTTATGAAGAAGCAAAAACCTCTGAGTTATTAGACTTTTTAGCATTAAAAACTAAGAGTTATAAACTTGAAACTAATGAATCTCAGTTTAATAATTTAACTGTTCTTTATCGACAAGTTAATAAAGATTATAAGGACTATGGGACTTATCATCTCTATCTTGCTTATCCATATCTTGAAGGAATGATTAAGAAAGAATCCTTTCCAATTAAAGCGCCATTTTGTTACTTCCCAATTAGATTGGAGAGAAAAGGAAAGAACTACACCTTAATCTATGATAATGACAAAGATATTGTGATAAATCGTGATTTGGTTCTAAAATTTAGCAAACAAGAAAAGAGCCTGCTTGAAGTAATTCCGGAAAATCTCAAGGACTTATCAATCAAGACTTTAAAAGAAGTAGTTTTACCATTTTTTGATAATCTAAGTCTAAATATGAAACCTAGCGACTTATCAAAACTTATACCTTTCCATAGTCAATTAAAAGATGATTTCATTAAAGCAAAACCAAGTAATTTTACGATTAAACCTTATCTTACTTTTGGTAGATACCAACTCTATTCATCAAATATTCAAAAAGACATGGCTGATATCATTGAATCCAATACTTATAATGAATTACTAGAAGGTTTAATCAATGAAGAAAATCTTTTTAATGAGAATAAACCGCTTAACATCAATATGACTTTAACTGATGTCAATGAAGCAAATATCACTTATATCAATGATATTAACTTTTCACAAGAAAAAGTTATTGAATTGGTTGATAAGGAAAAAAGATTAGTTATCTGGGGTCCGCCAGGAACAGGAAAAAGCCAAACTATCACCTCGCTTATCGCTAATCAAGTCTTAAAGGGTGAGAATGTTTTGGTTGTCAGTGAGAAGAAAGTCGCTTTAGATGTCATCTATCACCGCTTAGCTGAGGCTAGACATTTCGCAATGTTTATTGATGATGCATCTAATAAAAACAAGTTCTATCAAAGTCTCAATAAACTAATTAATCAACCGGCACCGTCTAGGTTACATAATAATGATATTCACCAATTAGAGGAAGAAATCAAAGAACTTGACATCACTTTTAATCAAGCCTTAAACCTGCTTTATCGAACTAACATTGAATATCAACCTCTTTACACCTTCTATGAAAGATATTTAAAGGATAAAGAAATAATTGAAGAAGTGAAACCAAAAGCAGTTTATCGTTTATTAAAAAATAGACTATCATGGTTAAACTTTAAAGAAATCGAAAATCTTGCAAAAACCTTTGATAAGGATAAGAACTTTAAAACGTTTTTAGATTATTTAATGTTACTTAATACCTATCCATGGATTAGCAGAATCAAAACCAAGATTTCTAGAAGTAGTTTATTAGAGTTTGCTAGTTTAAGTCTAGAAATAATTGAGTTAAGAGAAAAACTTGATAAGTCTTGGTTTTTTACCAAGAAAAGATTAAAAAACAATTTTATAAAAAAGCATTACTCAAGTCTTGAATACTTATCAGATAAAAAACAAATTCAAGTCAAACTTCTAAAAACACTAATTGAAGATAGTTTATTATTTAGTTATTTCCAAACTGAGCTGAAAGGATTAAATAAAACATGGAGTAATTATCATAAACTTTCGAGTAAAGAACTTGAGTTTTTAAGAGTGATTGCTCAAGAACCATTGTTCAAAAAGTTAGTCAATATCGAAAAATATCGAAACTATATCTTTAGCGCTTATATCACTGGTTTTTTAGAAGAGTTTAAAGCTAATAATCAAAAATACTTATTCATCTTGGATAATTATGAAAAAAAGTTAAACCAATTAAAAACTTTAATCAATGAGAAACAATCTGTTGCCCAAGAATCATTTGCGATGAAACTCTATTCACATGCTTTAGATTTAAGTAACACCAAAAGGATAATGGATATCAAAAGAATCCTTGAAGGTGATAATTCACCAAGCGTTAAAGCTTTTTTTGAGATGTTTTCTATTGAACTGTTTACCAATATTAAAGTTTGGTTATTAACCCCTGAAGCAATTTCTGCAGTACTACCACTAAGCTTTAATCAGTTTGATTTAGTTATCTTTGACGAGGCTTCACAAATGTATGTGGAAAAGGGTATTCCAGCGATTTACCGAGCAAAGAAGGTTGTGATTGCTGGCGATCCAAAACAACTTCGACCTTCATCTTTAGGTGTGGGAAGAATCGATGAGGATGATTTATTTGAAGAAGATGAAGTTTTAAAAAATGTTACTTATGATGCAAAAAGCTTATTGGATTTAGCGAGGTATCGTTATAAGGAAGCTTTACTTAATTATCATTATCGTAGCAAGTATCAAGAACTGATTGAGTTTTCCAATCATGCTTTTTATGATGGTAAACTCATCATCTCACCAAATGTTTACACTCCGAAGGAACCGCCAATATCATATATCTATGTTAAAGACGGTGAATTTAGAAAAAGAGAGAATTATCAAGAAGCTTTAGCGGTGATTAATCTATTAAAGAAAGTCTTAAAAGATAAGGAAGAAACAGAATCAGTTGGCATTATTACCTTTAATTCAACACAAAGAGACTTAATTATGAATCTGATTGATGAAGAACTGTTCAAAAAAAGTATTCATCAAAAACGTTTAGAACAAGAAATCTTTCGGAAAGAACCACAAGGCGATCAAAGTTTGTTTGTTAAGAATATCGAAAATGTTCAAGGTGATGAACGTGATATTATCATCTTCTCAATGGGTTATGCAAAAGATGATAGTGGTGTAGTGAAACGAAGATTTGGTTGGTTGAACCATGAAGGCGGTCAAAACCGACTTAATGTCGCGATAACTAGGGCGAGAAAAAAGATTTTCTTCGTTTCTTCACTTTATCCTGAAAGTTTAAAGGTTGATGATTTAAGTGGAGTAGGGCCAAAATTATTAAAAGATTTTATGAGATATTGTTTCTATATTTCAAACTACAATAAAGAACTTGCAAAAGAAGTATTACAGAGCTTATTCAAAAAAGAATCCCAGACCCAAAAACTTGTGCTTTCCAATCTCTCACAAGAGATTAAAAATCGCTTGGAAAGATTAGGTTATCGAGTTGATGAAGCAATTGGGATAGGTCAGTTTAACATCGATTTGGCAATCTTTGATGAGATGCACAATCAGTATGTTTTAGGGATAATCTGTGATTTAACCAATCCAAACAGCTTTTCTGCAAGAAGAGAGTTATTGCATCAAGAGAAGTTCTTAAATGCCAGAGGTTGGAAGATAATGCGGATTTTCCATCATAATTGGTATGAAGATCCAAATAGAGTTATTAAAGACATTAAAGCAAGTCTTAAAGATTAGGGGGGAAAGAATGATTAATGAACAATTACAATTGTTTATTAAGAAGATAAACAATGAAGAAAAAGAAACTAGGTTTAAAGAACTTATCGAGTGGATAATAGAGAAGTTTCCTGAATTGTTACTTGAGTTCAAATGGAATCAACCAATGTTTATTGAAAAAGGAACTTATATTATTGGTTTTTCTGTTAGTAAAAAGCATATTGCTTTAGGCTTAGAAAGTTTTGCGATTGAAGAGCTAACTGATAGGATTACAAATGCCGGTTTTAGTCACAGTAAGATGATTGTTCAGTTTCCTTGGGAAAAACCAATTGATTATCAATTGTTAGACTTAATTATCACTCATGTAAGAGCAAGAAAATCAGGAGTTACGAGTTTTTGGATATAAATAAAGCAAGAAATCATTTTCGGTTTAAAACCCATCAATGATTTCTTTTTTTATCGTAAATATTTTTAGTTTTGACCTTGAAAAAAACTGTAAAAAAGCGTATATTTTCATTGAAGATAGCTATCAATACTTGATGGTAGTATTTATGTGGAATAGATAATGATAACTATGATCGTTTTATTTTTAGACTTTAGAAAGGAATTAAAAAAAATGAAAACGAGATTTTTCTTTGTGTTATTTTTACTTTTTTTTGTTATCGGATGTAATGGCTTAACAACTGATTTACCAACAACTAGTCCGGTTACAACTGGAGGGAATACAACTGGGGGACAAACGACTTTAACGCCAACGACCATTTTTCCTTATACCACAACAAGTCCTTTGACCACAACTACAGCAACTACTACATATTTACCTACTGGACTTATGACCGTTTTTAGGATTCATGAAAATATTTTGCAGTGGCGCTATTCTTATGAAACTACTTGGCATGATGCTTTAGATCTATCAATTTTTGATAGTTTATTGGTAAGAGAAGTTATTGTTAATTCTGCTGGGGAACTGGTGGTTGTTTATCATGATGATACTACAGCTAATCTTGGTGCAGTTTTAAATTTGCATTTAGTGCAATTTACAGATTTATATGGAAACATTATTTCTGTTCAACTTGTGAAAACAGGTGAAGCAGCTGTAGCGCCATATCCAAAAGAACATGTTGGTTATGAGTTTACCCATTGGTTAAGCAGTTTTGACAATGTGACTGAAGATATGATTATTATTGGTGCTTATGCAATCAAAACCTTTGAAATCAGTTTTGATTCACAAGGTGGTACTCAGTTTTCCAGCCAATACTATGATCATGGAGTTCCAGTAACGTTGCCGACACCAATTAAAGCTGGTTATAAGTTTATGGGTTGGTTTTATGGTTTAGATGTTAACTCTCCACAATTATTCAATATGACGGCTTTGACAAGCGATGTGACAGTTTATGCGAGATGGGAAAAAACAACAGCGATTACTGTTTATACAGAACAAGAATTAATCTCAGCTTTAGAGAACCATTATTATACTGAAATCTACTTTGGTAATGATATTACCTCATGGAATCCTTTGAAAGTAAACCGTTCTGTTAAGATTTTTGGTAATAATCACCAATTATTGGTTAAGAGTTTTGAAAATGTCTTTTATTTCTATTCTGATTATGACATTATGAATTATGATTTAGTATTCCCAAGTAATGGTAGTTTAGCGATAAGTGATTTACGAATTAATTGTGATACAGGCACAACAAGCTTACCTGTTGGTGTTGTATTCTATCTTGAAGAAGCAAATAAGTTTAATTTAACGCTTGAAAATGTCGATATCTTTGGAAATGTTGAAGAGATTATTGGTGTTTTTGGTTCGAGCGAGATGAAAATAACAGTTCTAAACTCAAGGACAGAATCAATCTATTCGTTTATCTCTTCATTTTATTCAAATAATATTGTTTTCTATGCAGATAATCTTGAGTCGACTGCATTAACCTATATCTATCAAGATAGTATCGTGGATAGTATCTTCATCACAAAGAATTCAAAAATTAATATCACCGATGTTGATGGGCAAACTATGGGTGTTTTAACTACTTATCAAGGCGGGGACACTGACTATGTCTTCGATAATACCATTATCGATTTCTTGACTGAAGAAGAAGCTTATATAATGGCGATTAGGTATAGTTCTTCATATCATAGAGTCATCTTTAAGGACTGTGATTTCCATGTCTTTTATCCTGAATTTGATAAGTTGTTTATTGATGAATCTGGACTATCATTGTATTTGACATTAGAGTATAATACATTCTATATCAAAGAAGGTGTCACCGAAATTCCTGAAGAAGCATTTAGATCATTCTTCTATTACGCTGATTTTGTCTTACCGTCAACTTTAGAAGCAATTGGGGCTAGTGCCTTTAGAGACTCTTATGGCATTGCTTCAATAATTATTCCTGATGGTGTTACTTATATCGGTGATAGTGCTTTCTATGGTTGTAGTTCTTTGGCATCAATCTATTTACCAGCTAGTCTTGAGTATGTTGGTGAAAATGCGTTTAAGACAATCTATTATGATGGTGGCAATATTTATTTAGAAGTTGGAACTGATACATCGCTTTGGCATGCCGATTGGAGTTCAATTTATAATAACCATATTGATAATGCTTTAGGGTATTTTGATTTGGATGGTGTCTATTACGTTGTTTTAGATGATCAAACAGTCCATATCACTGATTTCTTATATCAAGGTGTAAGTGATATTGTTATTCCTGATTATTTTACAATTGCTGAGTTGGATTATGTTGTTACTCAGATTAATCCATATGCCTTTGCTTATAATCAAAGTCTTTTAAGTGTTTCACTTCCAGCATCAATTACTGTAATTGCTGAAGGAGCTTTCTATGAGAATCATAATTTAAGGTCAGTTACTTTTGCGGCGAACTCTGCAATTGCGGATATCGGCTATGAAGCATTTGCGTATAATTATAGTTTACAAGGAATTATTATTCCTGCATCGGTTGAAGTTATTGGTGATTATGCCTTCCAATATAATATGAACCTTAGATATATTATTTTTGAAGAAGGTATCAACCTTGAGTATTTACCAAATGGCATTTTCGATTATGCAATGAGATTAACAGAAGTAACAATACCAGCTAGTGTCATATCGATTGGTGATTCAGCTTTCAATAACACGCTTTCTTTAAAGAATGTTTATTTTGAAGAAAATTCACAATTAGTACATATTGGTTCATATGCTTTTAATTGCGCTGAGAGCATTAAAGTCATCGATTTACCAGCAACTGTTGAAGTGATTGAGGATTATGCTTTTGCCAATATGTACAAACTGGAAACTTTCAATATTCTTGGGGATAGTCAGTTAGCTTATATTGGTTCATATGCTTTTCAAAATAATGAGAAACTTACTGGAGTTAGTTTACCAGATTCGGTTACTTATCTTGGATCAAATGTTTTTAATGGTTGTCATTCAATCAAAAATTTCGTTTTACCTTTAGGTGTTACTGAGATTTCTAATGGTTTATTCTATGATGCGATAGGTCTAGAAACATTTATTATTCAAGAAGGTGCGAGCATCACAATAATCAGGTCTGGGGCATTCGCTTATACAGAAAACTTACAAGAGTTCGTTTTCCCTGAAGATTTACAAACTATCGAAGGAATGGCGTTCTATGGAACTGGTTTATCGAGCATCCTAATTCCAAGTAGTGTTACTTCAATAGGAGCTTACGCTTTCTTCGGTTGTGATAATTTAAGTGAAGTTATATTGGTTTATGCAAATAGTTTAACAGAGATTGCTGGTTATGCATTTGGCAGTTGTGATAATTTAAAAGAGTTTTTTATTCCTAATTCTGTTAGTAATGTTCATAGCTTTGTTTTTCGCTACAATCAAGATTTAACAGTTTATGTTGAAAGCGGAACTGATACTACACTTTGGGGTTCTAACTGGAACTTTGATGTAACGACGGTAATTAATGATGCGAGAGTTTTAACATATCAATTAAGAAACGGTGAAAGAAACATTGTATATTATGTTCAAGTTGGTGATTCGATTCCAACTCCTAGTGATCCAGTCAGAGAAGGCTATGAGTTTAAAGGCTGGGCAATTGATGTTGATGGAACTTTAGAACCGTTTGATATAGAAACGATGCCTGATCAAAGGTTAAATGTTTATGCGGAATGGTTATTGCTTGAATAGTTTAAGATTATAACTAAGGTGGTTTAATTCGATTTTGAATTGAACCGCTTTTTTATTGCAACAGAATGATAGAAAAATGCGTAATTTAGTAGTTATCTTGCTTTAACTGTTTGCATTAACATAATATATTATGATATAATACTAAAAAAGAGGTGATGACAGATGCCGTTTGAACCAAAATCAAAAAGTAAGAATATGGATTTGTTTTGTAAAGCTGTCTTGGAGCTAGAAACAGTTGAAGAAGTATATCGTTTTTTTGAAGACTTATGTACCATGAGTGAGTTGGAGAAATTATCACATCGTATGGGAGTTGCAGTCATGTTATGGCATAAAGCTTCTTACCAGAAGGTAAAGATACGGACTAATGCTTCAACGACTACCATTGGAAGAATTGCTAGATCATTGAAGTACGGAAATGACGGGTATAAAACTGTCTTTTTCCGATTGAAAGATAAAACAAAATACGAGTAAATGATATAAAAACCGTTGAAAATAACGGTTTTTTTTATTATTTACCAGCCAAATGTATTAGCGCGCTAGAGTGCTAACTAAGTTTTTTCGCTGAAAACGGTTTTTTTTCTTGACATCCGTTGTATTAAAAAAAAGCGAGTATTATAATCAAGTTGAGTTTATTTAAGTAATTTTTAAGTAAATTAAAGGAGGAAAAGAAGGAAATGAGGAAGTTAAACAAGATATTACTGGGTATTATGTTGGCAATATCGTTGGCTTTGTTTGTTGGTTGTAATGGTTCAACAACAGCGCCAACTACCGAAGCTCCAGTCGAAGTTTCAATTGCTGGGGATTATCAAATAGACATTACTAACTTAGGGATGCCACTGATTTTCTATATGAGAATCAACGAAGACAATAGTTTTCAATTGGCGCCTGACAGAGGTTTTACTCAAGACAGAGGACATGGAACCATTGGTTCAAGCGGTAATACATACTTGATGATTTATTCGACTTCAACACCTGATGAACCAAAAACAACAACTTTTGAATTCGTTGAAGGTAATCTCCATTTTAAAACTTCATTAGGATACGGCACATCAAACTTACCTGCATCAAAAGAAGATGAAAATGATCCTGAGATTATTTATTACTTACTGGGATTGACTTTACAGTATGAAGAATATTTTGCGGAATATGCAGGCGGTCACACAGTTACTGCAATGGGCAGTGAAGTTCAGTATGATTATTACTTACAGTTAAGACCAGGGAGAGAATTTGTTTTTGTCAGCGACTTTATGATGGGTGGAGAACCATACCAGTATCAAGAGTCAGGATATTATGATATCGTTGATGGTCAAGTAACCCTTCATTTAGAAACTGAAGTGGTCGGAACATTTGATGAAGACAATAACTTAACAATCGGTGTTAAGGCTTCAGAAATGGGAACAAGAACTGAAAGAATTCTACAAGTAGCGACCACTGCAGCTTGTGCAAGTACTTATTATGGTTCTTATAAACTTGGTGGAATTGAAGCGTCAACAGTTTTGATATTAGATAAGTTTGGTGGTTATATTTTCACTGCAACTATCGATGAAACTGATTTCGTTGAAACGGGAAGTTTTACCATGACTGGTACTAACCTATTCTTTACACCGGCTAGTAGCGAACAAACTTATAGTGGTACTTTAGTTAATTTCGTGGTTAATGCGACTTTTCCATTGACAGCAGCAAATCCAGATAGATTAGCAGTCAAGTCATATTGTCGTACTGTTCAAGGTACATTTACAGCCACAGGAACTGATGAATTGGAAAATGAGTATGAAGCAACTTTAGTTCTTAATAATGACGGTACTTTCAGTTTAACATTGGTTAAAGGTGATGAAACTTTAATTGATAAAGAAGGAACATTTGCCACAAGAAGGATTATGTTTTCACAATTGATCTTAACAGCTAGTGATACCACAGTTTATGAATTAGTGATTTCGCAAGTGGGATTGAATGTTAACTTTGTTTTAGATGAAGATACTACAATTGGATTTATGTTAAAAAAATAATTAATTAAAAAATAAAAATAAGGAGAAAAATGATTAAATGAAAAAATTATTAGTTATGATAGCTGCAATGGCTTTAAGCCTTGGTTTGCTAGCATGTAATGGCACAACTACAGCTGCCCCTACAACAGCTGCACCAACTACAGCTGCACCTACTACAGTTCCACCAACTACACAAGCTCCTGATGCAGTATTAGTGGAAATCTATGAAGGTTCACATACAGTTAGTGCAATGGGTAGTGATGTTACTTACTTGTATGAGATCTACTTCCAAGATGGTACTTACTATTTTATCAGCCATTTTGAAATGGGTGGAGAAGAGTATACTTATGAAGAAGAAGGAACATACTCAGTTTCTGGAACAACTATTACAATGACACCTGAAGGCGCAGACGCTGTTACTGGTGAAGTATTAGTCGGTGGAAATATTTCTATTCCGGTTAAAGCCAGTGCAATGGGCGCTAGAGCTTTAAGAGAAATGGAAGCTCATCCTCTTGCAAGAATCTATGTTGGAACTCACAATGTAAGTGCAATGGGTAGCGATGTAACTTATGTTTACCAAATGACTTTCATGTTCGGCCTCTATACATTCGTTTCTGAGTTCGTTATGGGAGAAGAAACCTATAATTTCCTTGAAATGGGAACCTATGAAGTTGATGGCGACGTATTAACTATCACTCCATTACTTGGAGATCCAGTCGTTGGTTCAATTAATGAAGGAACAATTACTATCGGTGTTAAAGCTAGTGCTATGGGTGCTAGAGCTGATCGTACATTAAATGCTTCAACCTTAGGTATGTATTATGAAGGTTCTCACACTGTAAGTGCTATGGGTAGTGATGTTACATATCATTATCTAATAACTTTTAAAAACGGTGAGTACACATTAGTATCAAACTTTGTGATGGGTGAAGAAGATTACGAATTCGTTGAAACAGGCACTTACACTGTAGAAGGTTCTGTAGTTACTTTAACACCTGAAGGCGGCAACGCTGTAACAGGATCTGTTCACTTGTATTTTACAGCTACTTTACCTATCAAAGCCAGTGCAATGGGCGCTAGAGCTGATCGTGTAGTAGAATTTACATTGCCAGAATTTGTATAATTAAAAATATAAAAGGAGATTTAAACAAATGAAGACTGCAGAAGGATTTTTTAACTGGGCTTTTAGAACAAGAGCCAACACCGTAATCAAATTAGCTAATGGCGAACAAATGTCACCGGAGAAAGTGTTTTTAAGCTTTTGTTCTCATGACCCTGCTTTAATCTCAAATGGCCCGGCAGGACTAAATGCTAGTATTAAAGGTATCGGGTTTATGCCAAAACCAGAGTACTTGGAAGAGACGCTAGCAGCCTATCTAGAACACATCGATTCTTATAACGGTGACGATAAGGAATACTCTCAAAGAGGCCTAGAATTATTAGTTAAATATATGTATGGCGAAGATGTCAGACATAAAATCGATTTCTCATGTATTGGTTCATTAGAGATGGCTAAGAAACATAGTTATGCTAACTATAAGGTTAACCCTGAGGCAACAATACTTTTCTATCAACCACCAATGATTTCATATGAATTAAGAGGAAAAATGGAAATTCATGATGAAATGGATTCAGGGAAAAGAGAAGTCTATCAACAATTTATCAATGCTCAACACGATGTTTATCACCGCCCTGACAAGAGCCGCTGGTTAAAATATCCAGCTTATGTCTTTAGAATTGAAGAAATCTATGACAACTGTGTTACTAAGGATGGTTTCGGTACTAAAGTACAGTTTCCTTATTAATCAATTAAATTATTACTAAAGGTCAATTGGCAAAACCTTTCGATGATCCCCAATTATAAGAGAGGTTTTGCCATTGCCATATTCTTTTTTACCAAAAAGAGGTGAGACAATGTATAAGAAAATTATACTATTTTTACTAGCAGCTGTTTTAGCGTTCACTTTTTCTGGTTGTGTGGCTAATGAGTATGAAAGAAGAAACGATGATTCCAACACTCTTTACGTTGGTAGTGTAGGCGCATCTTTTCCGACAAGTTTCATGCCATGGTTAAGCCGTGATGGGATTGCTCCAACAATTGCTAGTATGCTATATAATACCTTGTTCAGTTATGACGATTTATCTGGCGAGTTTGTCGGATTAATCGCTAAAGATTGGTATTATGTTGATAAAGAAGGTAATCCAATTCTTACCAACGAAGGTAAGATTGATTATGATGCTTTAGAAACTATTTACTCGGGTTCAGAAAATACCTATCTAGTTGTCAAAGTCATTCTTAACGATGACGTTTATTGGCACGATGGTACAAAACTGACGGTTGAAGATGTCTATTACACCTTTGACATCGGTACTAATAACGCGCTTAGCAATCATGCAGGTTCTTTAGCTTGGACAGCTGACTTACAGCATAGTTATTCCAATGGAATCATGACAAGACAAGGAATTTTTACTTATGAAAACGGCGCGAATGAAAGAGGCTATGAAATTAGTGAAGAAGAAAAAGATACAGTTATGTATCTTCATGTTAATAAGGTATTAGGAGCAGTTACATCACTTTTTTCAACGATTTTGATTTTGCCTAAGCATATTTGGGAACCAATAGTAACACCTGAGAATCAATTGAACAGTCGTGAGCCGACTGCTGAATCGCTTTATCAATACCAAAATCCAGTTGGAAGTGGTCCTTATAAACTTGATACTTTAAATTCAAATGCTCAAGTTATTACTTTAGTTAGAAATGATAATTATCATCTTGTTGATGGTGATGAGCATTTATATAAAGTTGAAAGAATCAAGTTTATGTTGTTCCAAGAACAAAATGTAGCAATCTACGCTTTGCTTAAGGGACATATTGATATCTTGGATTCAACTATTAGTTCTAACTATTTAACTTTATTTGATGATAGAGAAGATATCTTTGTCTCCAATGCAAACGGGATTTTTACTCAAACTTTAGTTATCAATCTTAATCCTGCTACTTCAGAACGTAATGAAATGAGAAATCTTTTAGGAATGATTGATTTTCGTAGAGCTATTGCTTTAGCAATTGATCAAGAAGAACTTGTAGATTATGTTTTAAATGGAGCTGGACAAACTGTTAGTGCTGGATTATTAAGAGAATCCTTAACTGATTTTTATAATCCTAATTCTGATATTTTAAGGTTTGATTTGAATGATAGAATCGCTGAGGCTAATCAATTACTTGATACAATTGTTCCTAATAAAGATTCGGCTGGTTATCGTTTGTTAAATGGAAACCGCGTCAAATACAGTGTTTTGGGTACACCAGTAGAACAAGAGGTTATCTCAAGATTACAAGTGCAATTACAAAAGATTGGCATAGAAATTGAGTATAAAGCTAAAGGTTCTTCTCCAGAACGAACATATCTATTTAATTCCAAGTTTGATATGACTTTACAGGGAGTTATTTTCTCTTTATCAAACGCTGATATCATGTATCGCGCTCACTTTGTGACTTTAAGTCAGTCTTCTAACTACGGAAGATTAAACGATTCAGTATTATCGAGTAAAATCAACGAGATGCGTTTATCATTAAACCTAAATCGTAAATACGAGTTGTTAGGTGAGTTGCAAGAGTTGATTGCTCATCAGTATTATAAGATTCCTCTTTACACATCTAATATTATTTCTGTGGCAAGAACTGATCGTTATACTGGTTATATTGTTGTTGAAGGTTCGACAATCTTTAATACTGATAGTTTAAAGAGCCTTCGTCGAGTGGAGGGTTAAGATGCAAAAATCTTTTGTTATTAAGAGAATAATCTATGCAATCTTTATTTTCTTTATAGTATTAACCCTTAACTTTTTTATTCCAAGATTAGGTGTTGCTGATCCGGCGGAAAGATATTATCCACCGCAAGGTAATATGAGTGATGTTGAGTATGACATTATAAAACAAGTTACTAGAGAACAATACGGTTTTGATGTTTCGACTTTCCAACAATATTTAAATTATGTTAGTGGTTTAATGAGATTTGATTTGGGAACGTCTTTTCGGGCTGATAGTCCAAAAGTAAGTGAGTTGATTGCTGAAAGACTACCTTGGACTCTGGTTCTATCGGTTTCAAATCTGGTGATAAGTTTATGTATTGGTTTGATCTTTGGAACTGTAGCTGCTTGGAAAAGAGGAAGATGGCAAGATACATTATTACTTAATCTTTCGACAATTTCAGTAGCTTTACCTGCATTCTTTATTGCATTAATTTTATCTTTCTACTTTGGTTTTGAACTTGAGTTATTCCCAGCCTATACCAATCCAAACATGGTTAGCCAATTTGATTGGAGTTGGGAAGCGATAAAAGTTGTCTTTTATAATGCAGCTTTACCGATTATTTCAATGTCAATTGGTGGTATTATCGGGTATTCACAAAGAACAAGAAACTCTGTGATTGCGGTTACTAATGAAGAGTTTGTTTTAACAGCTAGAGCCAAAGGTTTATCACAGAATACAGTGCTTTTCAAACATACTTTAAGAAATGCAATGTTACCAATTGTCACAGCAGTCGGGATGGGTTTATCGGGACTGATTGGTGGGGCGGTAATCATCGAACAGATTTTCAACTGGAATGGAATGGGTACGCTTTTCTTAGAAGCGAATAATACGAATGATTATCCATTAATGATGGGAATAATGCTCTTTATGTCAACAATAGCGATATTGGCTAATCTATTAGTTGAGTTGACATATTCATTGCTTGACCCAAGAATTACGGTGGGTGAAAAGCGATGAAAACTAAATTATTCAATTTTGCACAAAAACTTTTGAATTTCTTGCAGGGAGTTTGGGAGTTCATTAAAAAACTCTGGAAACATCCTAAAGGTCGTATTGGTTTAATTATGGTTTTGTTCTTAGCTTTCGTAGCCATTTTTGCTCCTTTAATTGCACCATATGATCCATATGATGTTACCCAAAGAGCCGCGAAAGGTTTATCACCTTCTTGGCAACATCTCTTAGGCACTACCATTACCACTGGCCAGGATATCTTCTCAATGCTGATTTATGGTACAAGAGTTAGTTTATTAGTTGGTTTGGTAACTGGGATTGCGATTGCGTTTTTGGGTGCGATATTAGGGATTATTGCTGGTTATGTTGGTGGCTTCGCTGACAATGCGATTATGAGAGTTGTTGATGTCATGTTGGTTATTCCAACTTTACCTCTGACAATTGTTATTACCAACTTGTTTGGTAAAAGTTATTTCATTATTGTCTTAATTTTTGTTATCTTTGGTTGGACAGGTTTAGCTAGAGTTATCAGATCTTTAGTTTTAGTTTTGAAGAATAGTAACTATGTTAAAGCTTCGGAACTAGCTGGTGGGTCTAGATGGCATATCATGACAAAGCATATTTTGCCTGGAGTTAGCCATTTACTAATCATGAATACAGCTTTAACTTGTGCGGGAATTATGGTTGCTGAAGCCGGACTGAGTTTCCTTGGTTTAGGTGATCCAACCGCAATTAGCTGGGGTAAAATGCTAGCTGATGCTCAAAGTGGTGGAGCTTTATTGTTTGGTCACTGGTGGTGGATTATCGCTCCAGGAATCGGGATTTTCTTAGCAGTTTTCTCGTTTATGAGAATTGGTCTTGTAATGGAAGAAATCTTAAATCCAAGAATGAAAGCATCAAGTAATGTCTTCAAACTATTTAAAACTTTAAACAATACCTATATTCAAGAAGTGTTTGCAGGAATGGAAGAAGCAAGCACCTTGCAAAATGTCGTAGCTGAAGGAGAAAACCTATGAGTGACTTATTATTGAAACTAAGAAACTTGAAAGTTATTTTCCCGGCTAATCAAGGTATCGTAAGAGCAGTTGAAGGGATTGATATTGATATCATCAAAGGGCAGTGCGTTGCCTTGGTTGGTGAAAGTGGTTGTGGAAAGAGTGTTACTTCATTAGCGTTAATGAGATTACTTAACTCTCCACCTGCGATTGTTGATGTCAAAGAGATTTCCTTAGATGGAGAAGATATCAATAAATTCTCTGAATCAAAAATGCAAACTGTTAGAGGTAAACAGATCTCAATGATTTTCCAAGATGCCATGACAGCTTTAAATCCAGTTATGACAGTAGGAAAGCAAATCGATGAGGTTTATTTAAAACATACTAATGTGTCAAAAGCTGAGGCTAGAAAGCAAACAATTGAAGCTTTAAGGTTAGTTGGAATACCAGAACCAGAATCTAGATATAAAGCCTTTCCGCATCAATTGAGTGGCGGTCTAAGACAAAGAGTCTTAATCGCAATGGCTTTCGCTTGTATGCCTAAATTAATAATTGCAGATGAACCGACAACAGCATTAGATGTAACTATTCAGGCTCAGGTCTTGAATGTTTTAAGTCAAATGCAAAGAAGTCATGATGTTTCATTACTATTGATTACTCATGACTTGAGTGTTGTGGCTCATACAGCCGATGTTGTCTATGTAATGTATGCCGGAAAAATCGTGGAAAAGGCTAAAGTTGAGGATTTATTCAAGAAACCACATCACCCTTATACTGAAGGATTACTAGGCTCAATCCCACGACTATCAGATACAACTAAACATTTTATTCAAATACCTGACTCAGTTCCACACCCGATGTTTAAACCAACAGGTTGTTATTTCCATCCAAGATGTAAATACGCAACTGATAAGTGTAAAGAACAAATGCCACCATTACAAAAAATTGATGGCGACAGAGAAATTAGATGTTTCTATCCACTGAATGTTGATAAGGAGGTAAAATAATGAGTAATAAGTTACCAATTATCAAGATTGATAACCTCAGTGTTAACTTCCCTGTTAAAGGTGGAATGCCTTTTGCTAAAAAGAAAGAAATACAAGCTGTAACTGATGTTAGTTTGGAAATATATCCAGGAGAAACCTATGGTATTGTTGGTGAGAGTGGTTGTGGTAAAAGTACCCTTGCGAACACGATGATTGGACTGGTAAGACCAACAAAAGGAAAAGTTTTGTTTAAAGAACAAGATTTGTTTGCTTTAAAACGTCTGGAGTTCAAAGAAGTCAGACGCGATATGCAAATGATTTTCCAAGACCCTTTTTCTTCTTTAAACCCAAGGTTCTCTGTCTTTCAAATCATTTCCGAACCAATGTATATTCGTGGTGGTTACACAAAAAAAGAAATGGAAGAACGCGTTTTAGAGTTATTGAAACTTGTTGGTTTAGATGAGAAAGATCTAAATCGATATCCATCAGATTTCTCAGGTGGTCAAAAACAGAGAATCGGGATTGCCCGTGCTATCAGCTTAAATCCTGACTTGCTAATCTGTGATGAGCCTGTCAGTGCCTTAGATGTTAGTGTGCATGCACAAATACTAAATTTATTAATCGATTTACAAGAGAAACTGAACTTAACATATGTGTTCATTTCCCATAATCTAGCTGTGGTTAAAAATGTCTGTGACCGTATCTTGGTAATGTACTTAGGTAAAGTTATGGAATCAGGTTCAACCAAAGCGATTTATAAAAATCCTCTTCATCCATATACAAACGCTTTATTATCAGCGATTTTAGATTTGGATATCAAGAGAGAAAAAACCATCCTAAAAGGTGATATTCCTTCACCGATTGATCCGCCAAAAGGCTGTAGATTCTGGCAAAGATGTCCATACGCAATGGAAGGATGCAAGGATATTCCTGCACCTTTAATAGAAAAAGAACCAGACCATTTTGTTGCATGTCATTTAATTAGTGGTTTTACTGAAGAACAGATAGCGCGAGGTTTGAATAAGCCGGTAAGTAAAGATGAATAACAGATTTATTTTGATTTTTACTGCAGCTTACTTATTTACAGTAGCAATGTTATTTATTCTTCAAATCAGTGAAATACCATGGTTTTTCTTCTGGTTAGTCTTAATGCATGGTGGAATAGTTGCTTTAGCTATCAGTAAAAGAAAGTTTAAGGAACTGGATGTAAAAGACTACTACAACAGAGCTTACTTAAGTTTTGCCCTATTTATACCAATCCTGATTTATAAGATTGTTATCGCAATCATTGGATTGGTTGAAAACGAAATTCTAATAAGATATATATCTTTTGGAATAATCCTTATCTGTCTTTTAGTCGCTATTTTTAATATCTATACTTTCAGGAAAAAGTATCAGTAAAGAGGACTAAGAGTCAGCTTTCCTTCTTTAACAAAAACAACCATTATAATAATAGTGGTTGTTTTTGTTTGGCTATTTTTTGTAACGATATTGCAAATACTAGTTTAATAAGGGTATAATGAATAGTGTTATAATTACTTTATTAAAAAGGAGAAATGAGATGCTTAAAAAAATTAAAGCTTTATTACCATTAATAATGATTGCACTAGGTTTATTAATTGCTCTATCCGGTTTGTTACCTGCTTTAAAGGCCAATAATGGTGATGCAATAATGAGTGGATATAGAAGTGTTTTTGGCGGAACTATTCCGATTGTTGATAATTTTGTTTCAATTGATGTGCAATTCAACTTTATTAATTTTCTTGCCTACTTATTGCCTTTACTTGGTTCGTTAGCTTTTTATTTTGTATCTAAAAGAAGTAATGATCAGGTTACAAATGTTGTCTATGCAGCTGCCTTATTCTTAGTTTTCTTCACCTCAATCTACATCTTTGATGATCTCGGGTCTTACACTAAGGGTGTACTCACTGGAACAACTATAGAGTTTACCTATTCAGCAGCTAAACTAGGAGTTGGCGGGATAATTGCGACGATTCTCGGTATGATTGGTTTAGTTGGTTCTATTTTGCATGGCATCCTGCAATTTAAAGATTAAGTTTTGCAAGAAACCTTAAACGGTTTCTTTTTTTATCGTATTTAAATAACGATAAAAATATGTTATAATTTACCTGTATATAAGGGAGTGATTTACTATGAAAAAAACATTAGTTTTCTTATTGGCTTTGTATTTGTCAATAACATTGATTGCCTGTAATAATCAACCTACTCTAGCTAAGCCTGAAGGCTTGAGTTATAATAATGGTTTGGTCTGGAATCAAGTTGAGAATGCTGAAGATTATTTAATTATTGTCAATGATGAAGAGATTGTCAGAGAAGTTCCGTATTTAGCCTTTATCCATGAAGGAACTTATGTGATACAGATTTTTGCTAGAGCTAATAATTTCCAAAATTCGTTACCTGCTGAGATAACGATAACTATCGATTATAATCAAAATGCTGAGATTGTTTTAGAAAAAGAAGGTAACTTAGTTTCTTGGAATGAAGTTGAGTTTGCTACTCATTATTTTATTATAATCAATACAGATATTATTAGAGTTGAAGATTTATATTATGACATTAGTTCTTACCAGAGTTTAGATTACTCAATCTTTGTATATGCTGTTTTTCCTGATGGGTCAAAAACAATTAATTCGAATACAATTTCTAAATAATCGTTTATTTGAGAAAAGAGATTTTTTACATGCATAAAAACTTAAAGATTGGCAATATCTATATCGATTTTACTTATAAGTATGATGATTTTTTTGCTGATAAGATCGAAGCATTTGAAACTCATGTTTTAAATAAAGATTTTAAAAGCATGTATGTTCATGTTGAAGATAAGATTGAAATCCCACAAAGGCCTGTGACTTTGTTTTTTAAGAATCGCTACAAGATGGAGACTCATAAGGATTGCTATATTGTTACAATAGAAGAAAATGAAGTTAAGCATTTAATCTATTACACATATGACTATAAAGATATAGTCATTACCTTAAGTTCAAAAATTAAAGATCGTTTAGCTGAATTTGAGTATGTATTAAGTGGTATCCTATTTTTTGATATTGCTTTAAGTGAGAACTATTTACCAGTTCATGCTACATGTATTAGTTATAAAGACTTCACTTTTTTATTATTAGGATCAAGTGAAGAAAAAACTCATCAAACCATCAGTTTTTTATCAGCATTTCCTGATGCGGTATTAATCAATGAAGATAAACCATTACTTTTTTATCAGAATAATCAAGCACATGTTTGTGGTAGTCCTTGGTCAGGTGAAAGAGCGATAAAGAAAGATATTATTAAACCATTGGATTATATCTTTTTTATCAATCCAGCAAGTGAAAGTGAGATTTTACCTTTGGATAAGAGTGTGAAAACCTCAGAGTTAAATCGAAATGTTCATCGAGCCAATCAAGAGTTTCTATTTGAAAAAACGACTAAACTAGTAAATACTGTAACTTCAAATATCCCTATTTTTCAGTTCAACTCAACCTACTCAATTAGTAGTTCAATCGAACTAGTTCGATTTATGAAAGAAGGAAACAATCTCGATAATTTGATTTCAATTAAGTTATAGTCTTTTTTATTGGTTTTAATAATGTTATAATACTAAGCATATTTTATTTATAAGCGAGGAAGAACTATGATTAATCCGAAGAGTTACTACCAACAGGAAGCGAAAACACTTGTTAGTGGTAAGTATAAGAATTTTGTTATCTTTCTAGTAATCAATTTTTTGATTGTTGGTATTTTAAGTTATTATTCCAATGGTTTTCGTTATTCAGCAGAAGATGGGGTTTTAACCATCACAGTTAAAGTGGGCTATCCTATCTTTACAATTATCAGTATAATCACTTTGGTTGTTAGAAGCGCTTTTCAATCAGGGAGAATGTCAATGTTTTACGATTTAGTTAATAATCAAGAAATGCCATTGATTGATAATTTGAAAGTTGGGTTTACTCACGAACTGGTTAGATCTGTGGTGTTAGTTTTTGTCAGAGATTTCTTTACACTTCTTTGGTCGATTCTTTTAATCGTACCAGGAGTTATTAAAGCCTATGCCTATTCAATGGCGATGTATTTAACTTACAAGAAACCATCAATTGGCAGTGTTGGCGCAATTAATTTATCAAAGTCAATGACAAAAGGCTTCAAAAAACAGATTTTTCTTTTAGATCTTAGTTATTTGCCTTGGTATTTATTAGGTATCTTAACTTTAGGAGTTTTGTGGTTTTGGGCATTGCCAAGACATCTGACAGCGAGAGTTTTACTTTTTGATGAGATTGTTAAAGAATATGAAGATACACCGATTCCTACAGTAATAATTTAAATAGAAGCGCAGCTAACATTTTAAATAATGATTTGCAGCGCTTTTTAATTATATTAAAAAGGTTTATGATTTTTGGTGTGATTTTTACTAAAACTTTTGCTTTATCTTTTATTCTTTAAATGATATAATACTTTTGTAAGCGTTTTCTAGAAAAAGAAAACTTTATTTTTGCCAATTTGAAGAAAGGACTTATATACAGGTAATAGATTGTATATAGTTTAATCGATGAAGAATATTACAATTTTAACAGGTTACTATGGCTCTGGTAAAAGTGAATTAGCAGTTAATCTGGGAATAAAAATGGGAGTAGATTATGTTGTTGATTTAGATGTGATCAATCCTTATTTCAGAACTAGAGAACAAGAAAAAGTCTTTAATGAGCATCAGATTGAGGTTATTTCTAGTGATTTAGATTATAAAGCCCATGTGGATATGCCATATATCTCTAAGAGAGTCTTTATACCATTTAATAACCATCAAAAGAAAGCAATCTATGACTTAGGTGGTAATGATGTTGGGGCGAAGCTTTTACGTCAGTTTGAAGATTATCAAAATCTGGATATAGATTTATTTCTAGTAATTAATGTTTATCGGGAAGAAAGCAGTTCATCAGATAAGATTATCCAACTAATCAATAAGATTGAAGGAGTTGGTGGTTTTAAAGTGACGGGTTTAATTAATAATTCAAATCTTCTAAGGGAAACAACTTTAGAGGATATTAATTATGGCGAAAGAATTATTGAAGAAGTGAGTCGAAAAACCAAACTTCCTATCGTTTATACAGCGGTTTGGGAGCAGATATTTGCGGATGATTTAGTATTTCAAGGCGAGATACTAAAATTAAAATTATATTTTAGAAAGAATTGGTTATAAGGAGGAAATGTTGTGCCAAAAGGAAGAATTGAATTTAACTATGAAATGTGTAAAGGGTGTGGATTATGTGTAGAGTACTGTCCAACACATATTCTTTACATGGATATGAAAACATTGAATAAGGCTGGTTATAATATCATAAAAGTAAGTGAACCTGATAAATGTATCGGTTGTACTTTTTGTGCGATTATGTGTCCAGATTCAGTGATTAAGGTCGAGGTGAATAAATAATGGCAAAAGTATTGATGAAAGGTAATGAAGCGATTGCTTTGGCAGCGATGAAAGGCGGATTAGATGCTTTTTATGGTTATCCTATTACCCCACAAAATGAAATTCCTGAGTATTTATCCAAGCATTTATTGGCTGCGGGAAAAGTTTTTTTACAAGCTGAATCAGAAGTAAGCGCGATTAATATGGTTTATGGTGCAGCTGGGGCTGGTAAAAGAGTTATGACATCTAGTTCATCTCCAGGGATCGCTCTTAAACAAGAGGGTATTTCTTATATTACGGCTGCGGAACTTCCTTGTTTAATTGTATCAGTTATGCGCGGTGGACCAGGGCTAGGTAGTATTCAACCATCTCAAGGTGATTATTATCAAGCAACTAGAGGCGGAGGGAATGGCGATTACCATTTAATTGTTTTCGCTCCAGAAAGTATTCAAGAAACAATTGATGTTGTTAAAGAATCATTTGATATCGCTGATTATTACCGTAATCCTGTAATGGTATTAGTAGATGGTTTAATTGGTCAAATGATGGAATCTGTAGATTTTGAAAGGGAAGTAAAACATCGTGATTTACCTCCTAAAACCTGGGCTACAACAGGAACAAAAAACCACCCAGGAACTAGAAACGTAGCTAATTCTTTATATTTAGATCCTCAAGCTTTAGAAGACCATAATATTCGTCTTTATAAGAAATATCAAACAATAAAAGCTAATGAAACTAAATATGAACTCGTTAATTTTGATAATCCGGAATATGTAATAGTCGCCTATGGAACAATGGCAAGAATCTGTCGCTCAGCGATAGAGATGTTAAAAGCAGAAGGAATTAATGTCGGAATGATTAGACCGATTAGTTTATTCCCTTATCCAGAAAAAGCTTTCGATCAGATTCCTGAGTCTGTTAAAGGTATCTTAACTTGTGAGTTAAGTATGGGACAAATGTTAGATGATGTTTTGATAGCTAACAATGGTAGAAAAAAAGTCGGTTTCTTTGGAAGAGCTGGAGGGATGTTGCCAGACCCTGAAGAAATTGTTGATGCAATCAAGAATTTTAATGAAAGAGTGGTGAAGTAAGATGTGGGAAACTAAGTATGAAAAAACCACCGGTCTAACTGATACTAAACTTTCTTATTGCCCAGGATGTACTCATGGTATTATCCACAAATTAGTAGCTGAAGTACTTGTGGAGTTAGATATTTTAGATCGTTCAATCGCCATTGCTTCAGTTGGCTGTTCAGTTTTCTCTTATCAGTTCTTTAATTGTGATGCTCAACAAGCACCTCATGGTCGAGCTTGTGCACTTGCAACAGGAATAAAAAGAGTGCTTCCAGAAAATATTGTTTTTACTTACCAAGGTGATGGCGATTTAGCTAGTATTGGTATTGCTGAAACAATTCATGCGGCTAACAGAGGCGAAAATATCACAGTTATCTTTGTTAATAACGCAATTTATGGAATGACTGGTGGTCAAATGGCTCCTACTAGTTTAATCGGTCAAAAGACAACAACCTCACAAGATGGTAGAACTTTAGCTAATCATGGTAACCCAATTAAAATCAGTGAAATGTTTGCGGCTATCGATGGTGTTGCTTATCTTGAAAGAGTTGCGGCTTATGATCCAAAGCATGTTATAAACGCTAAAAAAGCGATTAAGAAAGCTTTCCAATATCAAAAAGAAAATAAAGGTTTTACTATGGTAGAAATCTTATCAACTTGTCCAGTTAACTGGGGCTTAAAACCAATTGACTCAATGAACTGGTCAAAGACAGCAATGGAACCTGTTTATCCTTTGGGTGTTTTCAAAGATAAGGGGGCTCAATAATGGAACCAAAAAACATAAAAGTAGCAGGATTTGGTGGCCAAGGAGTCATGATGTTTGGACAAATTCTGGCATATAGTGCAACAAAAGATGAAATCAATGGTTTATGGTTTCCGTCATATGGTCCTGAAACAAGAGGGGGAACAGCTAACTGTTCTGTAATTGTTTCAAGTTATCCAATCAACTCACCAATATTTAAGAATATTGATCATTTAGTTGCTTTTAATCAGCCATCTTTAGATAAGTTTATTGGCCATATGGCTAAGAACAGTATGGTTTTGTATAATTCATCATCAGTTGATGGCGAAGTCCAAGTTGATAATTGCGTTTCTGTGGGGATTCCAATTAACGATATTGCAACTGAACTAGGTAATATCAAAGTTGCCAATATGGTAATGATGGGTGCGTATTTGGAGCTAACTAAGTTATTTTCTAATGAAACGATTGATTATGTAATTAAGAAAATCTTCGGTGAGAAAAAAGCCGATTTAATTGAAATTAACAAAAAAGCTTTAGAAGCTGGAAAAATCTATATCAGAAATTTAGGTGTTCATTATGCTTAAGTCAGTCGATACCTTAAAAGTGATGGCTGAAAAAGTCAACCGCAAGAAAATTGCGGTTGTCTTTGCGCATGATGATCATGTTATTGAAGCCATTAAAGCAGCCAGTGATTTAAGGATTATTGAACCAGTTCTAATTGGCGATCAAGAAAAAATTATGCATTTTATCAAGGAGTTTGATTTACAACAACCATACTCAATTATCAATGAGTTAGATGGTGACAAAGCAACAAGAATAGCTATGGATTTAGTTAATCAAGATAAAGTCGAAGTAGTGATGAAAGGCTTGATTGATACGAAGGTCTTACTAAAAGGTGTTGTTAATAGTGAGTATGGAATAAAAAATGCTAAACTATTAAGTCATGTTGGAATTGTATCAATGCCAACATATCATAAAGTATTGTTCGCAACAGATGGAGCGATGAATATCAGTCCAGATGTTGAACAAAAGATAATGATTATTGAAGCAGCTGTAGATTTAGCGAAATCCTTAGGCTATGCTAGACCAAAAGTTGGGTTAGTATCAGCTGTTGAAAAAGTTAATCCTAAGATTGCTTCAACAGTTGATGCTCAAGCAATCGTTGAGTTCTATCAAGGAAAAGATATTAGCTTTGATATCGACGGACCTTTTGCGATTGATAATCTAGTATCAATGGATTCTGTTAAACAAAAAGGAATTACCTCAGTCGTTGGTGGCGATGTTGATATTTTAGTCTTCCCTAATCTTGACGGAGGCAATATCTTTTATAAAACCGCTGTTTTCCTAGCCAATGGCAAGAGTGCGGGGATTATTTTAGGAGCGAAAGTTCCGATCGTTCTAACATCAAGAGCAGATAGTGCAGAAGCAAAACTAAATTCAATTATATTGGCGGTGTTAAATCATGACGGATCAACTAATCTTAGTTATTAATCCAGGTAGTACTTCAACAAAAATTGCTGTTTATAAGAATGACAAACCAGTCATCGAAAAAACCTTGAGGCATGATGTTAAGGAACTAAAACCATACAAAAGCATCATTGATCAGATTCCTTTTAGGAAACAAATAATTAACAATTTTCTAGAACAACATAATTATCATTTAAAGGATATGGATGTTTTTGTTGGCAGAGGGGGAATGATGAAACCTTTAGCGGGTGGAACATACCGAATTTCCCAAGAGATGGTTGATGATTTGAGCAGTATGAAGTATGGTGCTCACGCATCAGCACTTGGCTCGATAATGGCTTATGAGTTTGCGACAAAGTATAATAAACATGCTTTCACTGTTAACCCTGTCGTAGTTGATGAGTTTGAGGATATCTCTAGAATAAGCGGTTTAAAACAAATTGAAAGAAAGAGTATTTTCCATGCATTAAACCAAAAAGCAATTGCGATTAAGTTCGCTCAATCAATCGGCAAAGCCTATGAAGAGATTAATTGTATCGTTGTTCATCTTGGTGGTGGGATTAGTGTTGGACTTCATAAAAAAGGTAGAGTAGTTGATGTCAACAACGCTTTAGGTGGAGACGGACCTTTCTCTCCTGAACGTACTGGTACTATTCCAACTTATCCATTGATTGATATTTGTTTCTCTGGTGATTACACCAAAGAAGAAGTGAAAAAGATGTTGGTTGGCAAAGGTGGAATTGCTTCTTATTTAGATACTAATGATGCAAGAGTTGTTGAAGATAAGATTCTCGCTGGAGATAAATATGCAACATTAATCTATGAGGCGATGGCTTATACAGTTATCAAAGAAATCGGATCGATGTATTTTGTCGCTAAGGGTGATATTGATGGAATAATTTTAACTGGTGGAATTGCTTACTCAAAATACTTTGTTGATTATATTAAACGTCATATCGATCCAATTAAAGCTGTAACAGTCTATCCAGGTGAAGATGAAATGCAAGCTTTAGTTGAAGGTGCATTAAGAGTTTTGTCAGATAAAGAAAAAGCAAAAGAGTATTAAGCAAAACACCAACATTTGTGTTGGTGTTTTTTTTATCTTAAGTTGAGAAAAATTGATGAATATGTTATAATTTCTTCTGAATAGGGGTGATTTTATGAAGTTTTTAAAAGACAACACTATTGTAGATATCATGGAAGCTAAACCAAATGATGCTGAAGAATTACTCAAATTCTTAAAAACTGTTGGTAGTGAATCCAATTATTTGTTATTGGATGAAAATGGATTAGACGCAACAGTTGAACAAGAACAAGAGTATATCAGAAAAGCTAATGCCTCAATTACTACCAAACATTTTTTGGCTAAAACTAATGGTAAGATTATTGGTAATTGTGGTATTAATGGTAGCGACCGTAAGAAGATAAAGCATAATGTAAACTTGGGAATATCGATTCTAAAAGAATACTGGGATAAAGGCTTAGGTACTATTTTATTAGAACATGTTGTTAATTACGCAAGAATTACTGGCAAAATCAAGAATATCTATCTAGAAGTTAGAGAAGATAACCTTTATGCCATTAAGTTATATGAAAAGATCGGCTTTAAAAGAATAGCGATGATTCCAGACAAACTTTACGTTAATGGCAAATATCATAATGAACTGATGTACATGTTACAGATAAATTAGATTATGTTTTTGAATCCTTGAAAATATTCGAGGATTTTTTATTTTTTAAGATTTACCATCTAGATTTAATGGTATAATTTGTTATAATAAATATAGTAGTAAGAAGGAGGAATGATTTATGAAGTATGTATGTGATATTTGCGGATATATTTATGATCCAGAGTTAGGCGATCCAGATGGTGGAATCGAACCAGGAACAGCTTTTGAAGATATTCCTGAAGATTGGGTATGCCCAGAGTGCGGAGTAACTAAAGAAAACTTTAGTCCTCTTGACTAAGAAAGAGAAATTATGGGGAAATTCTTTAAAGAGTTTAGAGATTTTATTTCTAAAGGAAATGCTCTAGACTTAGCAGTTGGTTTGGTTATTGGTACTGCTTTTAATGCAATCATTAGAAGTTTAGTAGCTGATATAATCACTCCACTGATTAGTTTGTTATTCAAAGCTGATTTATCAAACCTTTACTTTGTGTTAAGAGGAACAGCTACATTTGACTCTACTTTAGGAACTTTGATTTTGAGTGAAGATGCAGTATTACTAAGATATGGTAATTTCATTAATGCGATTATCGACTTTGTCATTATTGCCTTTGCAATTTTCTTAGCTATTAGAGTTGTATCAAAGTTGTCGAATCGTTTGCAACATATTAAAGATGCGATTGCACCAAAGGAAGAAGAAAAACAAGAAGAATAGAATTTGCCAGATATCGATATCTTTTGGTATCGATATCAATTTAGTTTATATTTGATCATATTGATCATTCAATATAAAAATTTAATATCGCTAATTATTTAGGTGTATAACAGGGAATTAGGTGAAAATCCTAAGCTGTGCCAGCAACCGTAAAACTAATCCCTTTTACAAAAATGACCATTGCTTTTAAGTGAGAAGGTCGTAAAAGGAAAATGAAGTCAAGTCGGGAGACCTACCTAATTAATTAAATACATTAAGGGAGATTTAAAATGAAAGCATTAAAAAGAATTGTACTGGGCTCTTTACTATTCTTGACAGTTGGGTTTTTGAGTGCGTGTGCCTTAAATACTACTGCAAGTTCGACGGAGCCAAACACTCAAGGCGCAAATGTAAATGCGTTCACAGTAGAAATTATCACTGCAGGTGATAATCCTTTAACTACGGAAGTTGAAGAAGAGTATGTCTCAACATTTAAAATCATCATCTTTGAAGATGGTGATTTATTTATGGATTTACTTAGAGCTAACTTTTTTGTCTACTGTGCAGATCAAAGTGGCGGTAAAGATGAAACCTGTTCGTATGATGGAGGTTTTGGACGCTACTTAGTAGGTATTGATAGTTTAGATGCAACAACTGTTAATAATGGCTATATTTCTTTCTATATTGATGGAGGATATGCTATGACAGGGGTTGACGCTACTGTGCCTGAAGCAGGAAAGGTCTATAGTTTTAAACTTGAAACTTTCTAGAAGAGAAATGATTAGGAGCATCACCTTAGCGGGGATGCTTCTAGCCATCCTGTTCGTTCAGGAACAGTTATTGGTTTTAGTGCCTCAGTTTCAATTCACCGTTGTTTTAATAATGGTTTATGCTTGTATCTTCCCTTATAAAATTTTGTTACCGTTAGTAAGTGCTTATGTTCTCTTAGATAATGTCTATATGGGGACTTTGAATTATTTATACTTTATCCCGATGCTCTTTGCTTGGTTATTGTTAGCTGTGGTTTCTCGTGCATTAAGAAATAGACCTTTCTATGTTCAAGTTATCATTGGTATAGTTTTTGGATTCGTCTATGGTTGGGTCTATTTGCCAGCGAGAATGATTGAACAAGGAGTTGGAATTTTTTGGTTATATTTAAAGATGGATCTCCCATTTGAAATTATGATGGCAGCTAGTAATCTAGTGACTATCTTGCTAGTTTACCAACCATTAAGGTTTAGTTTAGAAAAATTAATCGAACATAAAGAATAAAACTGTGAGAAAACTCACAGTTTTTTAATTATGAAATCCTCATTCTCCAAGTCTAGAAGATAATTATTTTTTGGTTGAACTTCATCACTGATAATTGCTTTGGCGATAAGTGATTCTAAATGATGCTGAATAAATCTTTTGATTGGTCTTGCTCCATAATTTGGATCATAAGCAGTTTCTAAGATTTGTCTTTTTACAATATTAGAAAAATCGAGATTAATATTTTGATTTTCTAAACGTTTTTTTAGTTCGTTTAAAAGCTTATCAACAATTTTGACTTGAACTGATTTGGATAGTGGGTTAAAAATAATGATTTCATCAATTCGGTTGATGAATTCCGGTTTAAAATTTTGCTTTACTAGATCCATTACTTGATTATTGGCAGATTCATTGCCTTCTATCAAGAGTTTGGATCCTAGATTAGAGGTCATAATAATAATTGTGTTTTTGAAGTCAACTACTCTACCCTGATTATCAGTTAAGCGGCCATCATCAAGAATCTGTAAGAGTAAATTAAAGACTTCTGAGTGAGCTTTTTCAATTTCATCAAACAAGACGATTGAATATGGTTTTCTGCGAATTGCTTCAGTTAATTGTCCACCTTGATCATAACCGACATAACCTGGAGGAGCACCGATTAATCTAGTGACACTAAATCTTTCCATATATTCACTCATATCGATTCTGACAATCTGGTTTTCGTTGGCGAATAGTTGTTCAGCCAGGGATTTAGCAAGTTCGGTTTTACCTACACCGGTAGGACCCAAGAACAAGAATGAACCGATTGGGCGGTTTTCGTTTTTAATCCCCGCTCTTTGTCTAATAATTGCATCACTGATTAAGGTTATTGCTTGGTCTTGTCCTATTACTCTTTTCTTTAGCTCATCAGAGAGTTTAATCAATCTTTCTCTATCACCCTGAAGGAGCTTGTTGACAGGAATGTTTGTCCATTTGGATACGACTTCAGCGATATTGTTTTCGGAAACAGTTTCTGAAATAAGTTTATGCTCAGAATTAGTGGTTAGATTATTGATTTTTTGTTCAAGTTCAGGAATTTTTGCGTATTGAAGTTCAGCTGCTTTAGAGTAATCTGAGTTGTTATAAGCATTCTGCAAATCATTTTTAAGTTTATCAAGCTGTGCTTTAGCATTCTTGACAACTTCCAGTTCTTGTTTTTCTTTCTCCCAAACGGTCCTGATTTCTTGTTGTTCGGTTGTTAGTTTGGTTAATTCTTGCTTAATCGTTTTTAATCTGGTTTTTGAGTTCTCATCTGTTTCTTTTTCTAAGGCACGCTTTTCGATTTCTAATTGCATGATCTTTCTGGTAACATCATCTAGTTCAGCGGGCATTGAATCGATTTCCATTCTGATTGAAGCAGAAGCTTCATCAATAAGGTCAATTGCCTTGTCAGGTAAAAATCGGTCTGTAATATAACGATTGCTCATGACTGCAGCAGCGATAATCGCTTCATCATGAATATGGACTCCGTGATGCGTTTCAAATTTTTCTTTTAGACCTCTAAGTATTGAGATTGTGTCTTCAACTGAAGGTTCAGTGATTAGAACTTTTTGTAAACGTCTTTCTAGTGCGTTGTCTTTTTCGATGTATAGACGGTACTCGTTCAAAGTAGTAGCACCTATACAATGGAGTTCACCTCTAGCCAACATCGGTTTTAACATGTTAGAAGCGTCCATTGCTCCTTCAGTTTTTCCCGCTCCTACGATCATGTGAATCTCATCGATAAACATGATAATCTTTCCATCTGACGCTTTGACTTTATTGAGGACAGCTTTTAGTCTTTCTTCAAATTCGCCTCGGTATTTAGCGCCAGCGACTAACGCAGCTAAATCAAGTTCATAAATGATTCGATCTTTTAAACCTAAAGGAACATCCTTTTCGACTATTCTTGTGGCTAAACCTTCAATAATAGCGGTTTTCCCAACTCCAGGTTCTCCAATTAGAACGGGATTATTTTTCGTTCTACGAGAAAGAATCTTAATGATTCGTCTAATTTCTTCATCACGACCAATAACTGGGTCAATCTTACCTTGGATTACAGCTTCGTTAATATTTCGCCCAAATTTATCTAAGATATTTTGGTCATTTTGATAATTTTCTGGTTGTTGATACATAGTTATTCCTCCTTATCAAACAAGTTCAAATATATTATACCTCTAGATATTAGCACTGTCAAGTTGTGAGTGCTAATATTTATGTTTTTTATACTATTACTTTTATTGTCAGAAATGCATAAAACTGTTATAATTTTCATGTAGAACTTTCTTAAGGAGGATATTATGGCTAATATTTTAAATCCAGATTTATTGATTATTGGTGCAGGACCTGGCGGATACGTTGCGGCTATCTATGCTGCTAAAAAAGGTCAATCAGTTGTCTTAGTTGATAAGCGATGGGTTGGTGGAACCTGTCTTAATGAAGGTTGTATTCCAACAAAAGCATTAGTAAAAGCTGGTGAACTATATCAAGAAATTATTAATTCCGCTAAGCAAGGGATTAATCTTGATAATCCTTCGCTTGATCTAGCGAAAATAATTGATAATAAAGATGATGTAAAAAACAGACTAGTAAAGGGAATTGAGTATTTACTTAAGAAGTATAACGTTAATGTGATTAAAGCAAAAGCTGAATTTATTAACAATCAAGAAGTCATCCTTAAAGGTGAAGAAGAGTACTTGGTAAAAGCAAAAGATATCATAATTGCGACTGGATCAAAGACTAAGCACTTACCAGTTGCGGGGATTGACTTGAATAACGTTTTAGATTCAGAGAAGATTCTTGGGAATAAAATTCTTCCAAAATCACTAACAGTTATTGGCGGTGGGATTATTGGTATGGAGTTTGCCTTTATCTATGCAAATTTTGGAGTAAAGGTAAATGTTATTGAGTTTTTACCAAGAATTCTACCTCAAGTGGAAAAAGATGTCGCTTTAAGGCTGGTAAGGTTTGCTAAACAATTGAATATCGATATTCACACTGCAAGCGCCGTTACTAGAATTGAAAAACATGAAGATGGATTAAATGTTTATTTCAATAAAAAGGATGAAGAACAAGTAATTAATAGTGAGTATGTTTTAGAGGCAGTTGGACGTGTTCCTAACTTTGATGGTTTAAAATTGGAAAATACGTCTGTTGAACATGATCCAAGATCAGGTATCAAAGTTGATTTAAAAATGCAGACGAATGTGCCTCATATCAAAGCGATTGGTGATGTCACCAATATCATGCAATTAGCTCATGTTGCTTCACATCAAGCGATAGTAGCAGTTGAGAACATTCTTGGTAATGAAAAGACTATGGATTACAACCATGTTCCATGGGTTGTATTTACTTCACCATCAATCGCAACTATTGGGATAACTGAAGATGAGGCTAAAGAAAAATCGATTGATTATGAAATTGTAAAAACACCATATTCAGCTAATGGAAAAGCTCTAATTTTAGAGTCTGACACAGGTTTTATAAAACTATTAAGAGATAGTAAAACAAAAGCGTTAATTGGCGCAACAGTATTTGGTAAAGAGGCTGAGAATTTAATTGCTACATATGGTTTAGCAATTACTAATCAACTTAAATCTGAAGCGATTAAAGAAACTATTTTTGCACACCCAACGATCCAAGAGCTTGTTCACGAATCAGCTTTAGGGCTTGATAAAGAAGCAATCCATTTCCTTGATTAAATAATAGAAAGAAGTGATTGATTTGGTATATTTAGATTACAGTGCCACAACACCAGTAGATAAAAGAATCCTTGATCAGTTTCATCAAGATAATCTTGATTATTTTGCTAATGCCAATTCTTTACACAAAATCGGTTTAGAAGCTAATCAAAAGATTGAAGAAGCGAGTCAAGAAATTTTAAAAACTTTAAATTTGACTAATTATGAAGTTGTTTATACAAGTGGTGCTTCTGAAGCTAATAATTTAGCTTTAAAGGGGATTGCTTATGCTAAGCAAAACTATGGAAAACATATCATTACTTCAAATTATGAACATCCTTCAATAATTGTGGTATTAAGTTATCTTGCTAAGCAAGGATTTCGCATTGATGTCGTTGATAACGACAGCAATGGTTTAGTTGATTTAGATAAATTAGAGAGTTTAATAACAGAAGAAACAACTTTAGTTACCATCGGAGCCGTTAACTCTGAAACAGGTATTCTTCAAGATTTAAAGAGAATAAAAACAGTAATCAATAAGTATCCAAATATTATCTTTCATAGTGATATGACACAAGCTATCGGCAAGATAAATTGTGATTTATCAAACGTTGATTTGATTAGTTTTTCTGCGCATAAGTTTTATGGCTTAAAAGGGATTGGAGCGCTATTGGTTAAGAAGGGTACTAAGTTGATACCTTTGGTTCATGGAGGAAAATCGACTAATGATTATCGTTCAGGAACACCAGCAACACCATTAATACTTAGTCTTAATAACGCTCTAGCTTTAGCTTATGAAAATATTGATGAAAGACAGATATCGATAAAGCAAATTCATGACTACTTAATTGAAGAATTAAATAAACTTGAAGACATTGTTTTTAACTCTAATGAGTTTAGTATAAATCATATTGTAAATGTCAGTTTTTTAAAATTAGTAAGTGGTTATTTCCATGAAGAATTATCTCAAAGAGGAATTTATGTTTCAACTTCAACTGCCTGTGGCTCAGAAAATCCGATATCTATGACAGTAAAGAAACTCACTGGTTCATATGAAAGAGCAGAATCAGCGATTAGGATCTCAATTTCACATTTAACTAAGAAAGCAGAAATAGATCAATTGATTCAAGCATATAAGGAGATAGTTTCCTTATGAAAATAATCAAAGTGACAGCGATGTGGTGCATGAGTTGTTTAGTCATGCAAAGAGTATATGAGAAAGCTTTTAAAGATTATTCATTTGATGTTATTGACTATGACTTTGATGAAGACAAAGACAAATTGGGGGATTTAAATATCGGTAAAACACTTCCGGTAATCATTCTTTTCAAAGGGGATGTCGAAGTAGGTAGAGTAATCGGTGAAAAATCACTTAAAGAACTGAAGAAACATCTCGAGGAATATTCAAAATGAAATTAAAACATTTGTTTGCCTGGGCATTAATCTTTGTTATATTATTAATAGCTACAGTTTCAGTAAAAGCCAAGAATCTTGTTAAAGTTTATCTTTTTCATGATCCTTTTTGTTATCACTGCCAGTTGTTAGAGGCATATTTACATGAGTTAGAAGCTGATTATGATAACTTAGAAGTTGTAATCATCGATATAACTGCTAATCAAGATAACCTCAATTTATTCAATAAAGTCAAGAATACTTTTGGTCATAGTAGCGCTTTAACCCCTTATACAGTGATAGGTGGGATAGCTCTTAGAGGCTACAATGAACAAGTTGAAGCCGATATTGTAACTTTGATTGAAAGATACTCAGATAATGACTTTGTGGATATTGTAAGTAAGGTCATCAATAATCAAGATGTTTTGCTATCTGACTTTGATGTTTTACTGAGAGATACTGTAAGAATTCCGATTATAGGCGAAGTGGAAATTGCTAGTTTTTCACTTTTGCTTGGCGCAATAGTTATTGGATTTGTGGATGGGTTTAATCCTTGTGCAATGTGGGTTTTAATTCTCTTAATTACTTTGCTTGTTAATTCTAAGAATAAAAAGCGTATGTGGTATCTTGGAGTTATTTTCTTAGTAACCAGTGCGTTAGTCTATTTCTTAATCATGATGAGTTGGCTTCAGATTGCTATTCAGCTAACCGCAATCAATTGGTTTAGAATAATTATTGGTGGTTTTGCTGTTGTCTTTGGTTCATATAACCTTTATAAGTATCTCAAGAGTTTAAATAAAGATGATGGATGTGAAATTGTTGATCAAAAGAAACAATCAAAAATCATTGAAAAAGTAAAGCGTGTTATCAGTCAGGAATCTTTACCACTGGCAATCATTGGTATTATCGGGTTAGCTGTTACTGTTAATTTGATTGAACTTGCTTGCTCGGCAGGATTGCCATTATTATATACGCAAATACTTGCCTATAATGATTTAAGTAATGCGGCATATTTCGGCTATGTGTCTGTTTATGTCTTGTTCTTTTTACTTGACGATTTGATTATTTTCACAATCGCAATGATTTCTTTAAAAGTAACTGGCATATCTAATCGTTATTCAAAGTATTCTCATCTTATCGGCGGGATTATTATGATAATAATCGGTATTCTTCTAATCTTCTTCCCGAATATAATTACTTTCTCTTGATATAATAAATGTGCGATTGTTTTCGCACATTTTTATTTGCATCTTTCGATAAACAAATTATGACCTATGATATAATTGTCTTGAAAAGGTGAAAGAAATGAAGAAATTAACTCAACCAATTGAAATGATTAGAAAATCATATAAAGATGTAATGATACAAAAAGATCATTGTTCTTGCAAAATTCCGCAATCAAAAGAAGTAGAAAAGATAATTGATCTAACTAGAGAAGTAATTTTCCCTGGTTACTTTTCTAATAAAAACATCAGTGAACTTCCAGGACTTAGAATAACTGCTAGAAAAGTCAAAAAACTACACCGAGTCCTTAAGAAACAAATTCAGTATTCATTGTTATACTTGGCTGATGCAGAGAAGTCGAAGGTATTAGCCAAGAAGTCTTGCGTTTTATGTGTAGATTTCCTTAAAAAGATACCAGAATTAAGAAGATTAGTCTATTTAGATGCGAAAGCTCATTATTTAAACGATCCAGCAGCTTTTAATCTTGATCAAGTAATCATATCCTATCCAGGATTATATGCGATTACAGTTTACCGGATGGCACATTGTTTGGATAAGATTGGTGTTCAAGTAATTCCAAGAATGATGAGTGAATATGCTCATCGCTTAACTGGAATAGATATTAATCCAAAAGCCATCATTGGGGAAAGCTTCTTTATTGACCATGGTACAGGAGTTGTAATTGGTGAGACTTCTGTAATTGGTAATAATGTTAAAATCTATCAAGGAGTAACTTTAGGTGCGATATCCTTAAGAAAAGGTCAAGAGTTAAAGGGAACGAAACGTCATCCGACTATTGAAGACAATGTGATGATATACGCTAACGCCTCAATCTTGGGTGGAGATACAGTTATCGGTGAGAACTCAGTGATTGGATCGAATGTTTTTTTAACGAGTTCAGTTAATAAAAACATGGTTGTAACTACCAAAGAACCAGAATTGGTTTTAAGGGAGAATAAGAAAAATGGCGCTTTATAATAACATATTGGAGACTATTGGCAATACACCATTAGTCAGATTAAGTAAGGTTGAAGAACTCTATAAAATCCAAAATAGGCTTTTCGCTAAACTTGAGAGTTTTAATCCCGCTAATAACGTCAAGATGCGTCCGGCGTATTACATGATTAAAGACCTTTATGAAAGAAGAATCATTGATAACTCTTATAAACTGATTGAAGCTTCCAGTGGTAATACGGGAATTGGAATTAGTATGGTTGGTGCATACTTTGGTAATGAGGTTATCATTGCGATGCCTGATTCGGTTTCTAAAGAAAGAATTGATGTAATGAAACATTATGGAGCAAAAGTTATTCTGACTCCCGGAGATAAAGGAATCAAAGGCTCTGAAGAAATGGTTAAAGAACTTTTAATAAAAGCAGAAAAAGCTGTTCAACCAAGTCAGTTTAGCAATAAAAGCAATCCATTAAGTCATTACGAAACAACGGCAGTAGAATTAGAAAAAGATTTAGAAGTCATTGATTATATTTTCGCAACAGTCGGAACTGGTGGAACTATTACTGGTTTAGGTCGATATTTCAAAGAAAAGAATACTAATATCAAAATTATTGGTATTGAACCCTTAGGTTCGCCAGTTATTACAAAAGGCACTCCAGGTAAACACAAAATTCAAGGGATAGGTCCTGGTTTTATTCCAGAAATCCTAAATTTGAACTTTGTTGATGAGATGTTAACAATCTGTGATGAAGACGCCATCGAAATGACAAGGGAAATTCCGAAAATCGAGGGAATTAGTGCGGGTATTAGTAGTGGCGCTTGCCTAAAAGCGACTATCGATTATTTACAAAAACATAATATTCTCAATAAAAATATTGTCCTAATCTTTCCAGATTCTGGAGAAAAGTATTTCTCAACTAACATTTTTTAGCAACTTAAAGCGCTATTTAAAGCGCTTTTTATTTTTTTAAAAAAATTTTCAAAATTATTAGCACTTAACTGTTGACAGTGCCAATATTTGTGATATAATATAATTGACACTCGGTATAGTAGAGTGCTAATATGAATAAATCAAAGGGGGTTTTGATTATGACAAAATTAGTTAGACGCAACAATTCTTTATCATTTTTCGATGATTTCTTCGATGATTTCTTTCAACCAACAACAAGATCGCTTTCTCAAAGCATGAAGACAGACATCATCCAATTAGATAATGGTTATGAGTTACAAATTGATGTTCCTGGCTTCGACAAACAAGATATCAAAATTTCTTTAGAAAATGGTTACTTAACTATTGAAGCTAAGAAAGAAAAACAAGAAGAAACCAAAGATGTGCACTACTTAAAAAGAGAAAGATTCTTAGGAACATGTGCAAGAAGTTTTTATGTTACTGAAGATATCGCTGAAGAAGATATCAAAGCTGAATATGATAAAGGTACTTTGAAAGTATTTGTTCCAAAACAAGGAACTAATGTAAAAGCGAAAAAATTCATTGAAATTGAGTAATTACTAGTTTGAAAGAGTTCAACCAATAAGAGTTGAACTCTTTTTATATATTTATCTAATTTTCTTAAAGGGGGAGTTATTCTTTGAGCTTAAGTTATGATATAATACTTTTGGTGATGACTTTTGGATTTTTTAACAAAGATTAATAACAATTCATTGTTAGTAACAAACAATAATGATAAATTGGAAATATTGAATTATCTAAGTAATAATTCTCTCTTTTTGAATTTGTATTTTTATGATCCAAATCATGCCTTTTTACAATTTGATAAGTCTTATCATTATTATCTTAATCAATCATTTGGCTATGATCCCAATGTGAGCGATAGAATGAAGAAATACTTTGATTATATCGATATTAAAGAAAGCTATGATAATGCTAAAATAAGAGATTTACAGACAATAAAAAAACAATTGATGAATGATAAGATTTTGGTACAAGGTAATCAAGTTTTTCAACAAATCTTTTCAATAAACGGCGTATTTGTACCTAGCTTTCTAAAAGGAAATGTAACTAAGGTTTCAACATCGTCAGTCTCAAAAGAAGATATATCTTTATTCAAAACTGCTAATCCAAAAGAACAAGCTTATGCCGTTTTTGAAAAAGTGGTAGTCTTACTCTCATCAGGAGTGAACTTAAATCAGATTAATATCTTAAACACCAAGAATGAGGACGACTTAGAATTAACAAAACTGTTTAAAGATGCAAAGATTCCTTATAATCTAGCAAAACCTGTTAAGGTAGCGGCTTATCCTTTATTTTTAGAATTAATCAAAGTATTAAAGAATCAAGGCTATGAAAGTGCAGTTTCTTTTATTCAAGAGCAAGAACAATCACCGATAGTTAAGAAAATAATCACAGTTTTTAATAAGTATCCATCAAAGTTGATCAAGAATAATCTTGAGGTTTTTATCTATGAGTTAAAGAAACTGACTATTGTTGAATCTGGACTTAATAACGCCATCACTATTAGTAATTTTCAAGATTTCATTTACCAGAAAGAGCAATATTACTTGCTACTTAACTATTATGATGATTACTTTCCAAAGAAGTATCTTGATAATGATTATTTATCTGATTTTGAAGCGGATTTAATTAATTATCCAACGTCATTGATTAAGAACCGTATAACTGAAGAGAACATTACTATTCAATTAAATCAAATGGATAATTTAATGATTTTTTATCCAGAACGAATAATCGAAGACACCATAAAATGTCAGTTGAAACTAGATAGAAGGATTAATGAGTTTGATTATAGTTATCAAACCGAAGCGATTACCTATCTTCAAGATTTAGTTTTTCTTGATTATGCCAAGAAACGCTATGATTATCTCAACTACAATCTAGCTACTGAAGACTACCCTTTGTTAAACACTACATTCTCTGAATTATATTATGAGTATATCCCATATTTTAGTGGTATTTCCCAACAAAGTATTAAGCGTTTAATTAATAAAAATAATACACTTACGGCTTATAAACTGGAAAGTTTTTATCTATGTCCATTCCAGTATTTTCTTAAATATCTTTTAAAACTAGACAACTTTGAAGAGAACATCTTTAGTTATTTAGGTAATGTAATCCACCGAGCAATCGAGTCTAAGAGTAAAAGCGGTAGCTTTGATTTTCACCAGATTATTCAAGAGTTTAGTTTTCCAGAAAAAGAACTTGCGAAGTTTGAAATCTATCAAGAAATTTTAAAAGAGAATATTGATGTTGTTTTAGAAATGATATCCGATTTGGAAGAAAACACTTTTTTCAAGACTGTTCAATCAGAAAAAACAATTTCTCATGCGATAAATGACCAATTTAGATTAACCGGCATCATCGATAAAGTTATGATAGATGAAGAAAAAAAACAATTCTTAGTTATTGATTATAAATATGGTGATAAAGATTTTAAACGGGAAGATTTAAGAAAGAATTACAAACTTCAATTACCACTCTATTTATACGCATTTACTCAAGCTAACCCTGATTTTAAACCGATTGGTATGTTCTACCAACAAACAGCTTTGACTAAGCAAGCAAGGGGTGAAAACGACGGTTTAAAGATGAAAGGGATGTTTATTGATAGAGTTGATGTAATGAGAAGAGTTGATCCCACAATTTCCAAGATTCAAGGATTTAGTATTTTAGCTAATCAAAGCCTTAAAGACAGTAAAAACAATATCTTGTCAGAAACTGAAATTCAAGATTTGCTGAATGACTGTGAGTTGAGAGTCAAAGTAGCGGCTGAGAAGATCAACCACGCTGATTTTGAGATTAAGCCAGTTCTTTCAAAAGGTAGTTCTTTATCTAAAAATTCTATTGCTTGCGATTATTGTAGTTTTGGTTCAATTTGTTATTCTAAAAATAAAATCCTAGGAGGTGATTTATAATGAACTATACTAAATCACAAGAACAAGCCATTCGTCTCCAAGGACAAAATATTCTTGTTAGTGCTAGTGCTGGTTCAGGAAAAACCGGAGTTTTAAAAGAAAGAGTTATCGAGAAAATCCGTCTAGGAGTCGATATCGATCAATTAATAATTCTTACCTTTACTGAAGCGGCTGCCCAAGAAATGAAGAACCGGATAGTCAAAGAGTTAATTAAACTTAAACTTGATGAACAACTGACAAAAGTAGATAATGCAATTATCTCAACTTTTGATGCTTTTACATTAAGATTAGTTAAAGAGTACCACTATTTACTTAAGTTAGATTATAATATCCAAATCAATGATTCAGTTATCATTGAGGTTAGAAAAAAAGAAACAATCATGGAAGTTCTTAAAACATTTTATCAAGAAAATTCATTTGAGTTTAATCAGTTCTTTAAGTTATATTTTTCTAAATCAGACGCTTGGTTAGAAGAAGCTGTTTATAAGTTAGGTGAGGATTTACGTAAGCTGCCTAATTATCAAGAAACTATCGATAATTATGAAAATATTTATTTAAATGTAGATTTCATGAAAGAGAAATGTAATGAGTATTTGGACGATCTAATTTCCCGAATTAAAAAAGAATATTTTATTTTTATCGAAAACTATTTTCAAAAATCACCTCTTTATGATGAAAAGTACCAAGACTATTTGTCAAACATTAAGATAAATCTGGAAGCACTTCTTAATAATCAAGGCTATGATGATTTTCTCGATAAGGTATTGAATATTGATTTTCCAAAGAAACCAAGCAATAAAGACCAAGCAAAACCAGAGATAATCGATTACATAAAGAAAGAGATTATTGGCAAGGAGCTTGGTAAGCTTTTTGCAAATTCATATGAAGATTTAGTTTCTAATTATAAAACTATTATTAACAGTGTTAAAACATTGCTAAAAATCACTAAAGAGTATTTGAAGGCTTTTGAAGTTATTAAGCATGAAGAACAACTTTATTCGTTTGATGATATTATGTTTTTTGCGATTAGATTATTCAAGGAAAACCCGCAGATACGCGAAAAATACCAAAAGAAAATTAATGAAATCTTGATAGATGAATATCAAGATACTAATGACATTCAAGATCAGTTAATCAGTATGATAGCTAATAATAACATCTTTATGGTTGGTGATGTCAAACAATCAATATACCGTTTTCGAAACGCTAATCCGCATAATTTTATGAGGATTTATCAGGATTATTTAAACAGCGATAATGGTAAAGCTATCTTCTTGCAAGAGAACTTCCGGTCTAATAAGTATGTTTTAGATATGATAAATAAGGTATTTAAGCAAGTTATGACTGTTGATTTTGGGGGAGTGGACTACCAAGACGAACAAGTTCTAACAACCGGTTTTTCTGAAGATGATCAAATCCAAAATCAAGATGCTTATGAAATGATTCTTTATGATTATAAACAAGAGTCAGAAACTGATGAAGAAATCACTAAAGTTAAGATTGAATCACATCTATTAGCACAGGATATCAAAAGTAAGATTGGCATGGAAGTTTATGATCTCAAACTAAGAAGAACTAGAGAACTTAACTATCAGGATTTTACGATTTTAGTCGATCGTAAAAATGATTTTTTAACTATATCAAAAATCATCTCTCAATATAACATCCCCGTAGACATTTATAACGATGAACCTTTTCATTCAAGTGATGAGATTCGTTTTGTATTTCAATACTTGATATTAATCAACTGTTTTGTTGGTGAAGAATATTTTAATAAATATTTTAAAACCGCATTATTCTCTGTTGCTAGAAGCTTTGTTTATAAGATTAAAGATGAAGTAATAACTAGGTTTTTAATTGAACAGAAATTGGAATCTAAAATAGATGTTCACAAACTTAAGGAGGATGAATCTTTAGTTTTAATCTATAACGACATAATTGATATTATCTCTAATTACTGGGATTTTCCTCCATATAGAATCTTAGAGGCTGTCTATGATAAATGTCAGATTTACTATAAGATATCATATTTAGATAACCCAAGACAGAAAGAAGAGAAACTCGATTACTTCTTAATGAAAGTTCAAAGTTTCACAGATTTTACTTATCAAGATTTACTTAAATACTTACAGGTCATCATCGAAAATGATGAGTTTGATATTGAATATTCTAATGTAAAGAAAAGCGTTAATGCAGTCAAACTGATGTCGATTCATAAGTCTAAAGGCTTACAGTTCTCACATGTATATCTAATTGGTTTGTATAAAGAGTTTTTTAATCCGGAAAATAAGGATAATTTTGTTTTTAGTAAAGACTATGGGATTCTAACAAAAAGTTATAATCAAGGTTTCTTTCCTAATTTTTTACAGAGATTATACTTCAATAGGGTAGAAAAAGAGAATCTTTCGGAAAAACTGCGATTACTTTATGTGGCGATGACAAGAACGATAAATAAACTGATTGTCGTTATGGATTATGATGAAAAATCCTTGGATAGAACCCGAAAAATTAGAAGTTTCAAAGACGTGTTCTACCAAACGCTTGAAATCAACCCTGATAATATTCGTGAGTTAAAGATTTTGGAAACTCAAAACAAACTGGTAGATGATCTTAAACTTAATAGAAAAATTACCTTTAGATCTTTTAACTTTGAAAATGTTAAGCAAACTAGAGCTAAATACTCAAAAGCAATTAGCCAGATTATTAGTGATAAAACCAAAGAGTTTATCGAGTTTGGTGAGAAGTATCATTTATATTTACAGAATGTTGATTTTACTAATTTGAAAGACAGTATTAAAGATTATCCAAATGATTTGCAAGAATCAATTATTAAACTTAGTAGAAGCGATATTTTTCTGAATCTCAAATCACCTAAATTCTATCAAGAATACCAGTTTTATCAAGAAGACAATAATTCGATATTTCAAGGAGTAATTGACCTTTTAATCATTGATGAAGATATTGCTTATATCATCGATTATAAATTAAAAAATCTTGATGATTTGAGTTATATTGAACAATTAAGAGGATATTATTTGTTTTTGAGGCCTAAAATAAAAAAAAAGATAAAAATTTACCTGTATTCTCTTCTTGATAGCTCTTTGCAAGAAGTGAATTTATGATATACTATTTATAAGGAGAAAAAGCCGTGGTGAAAATTGATTTAGTTGTTAAAGCTAAAGAACTATACTTAGCTAAAAACTATAAAGAAGCCTTTTCTTTATTAAAAAAGATAAGTAAAAATTCTGCTGAATCAGCTTACTATTTAGGACTAATGTATTATTATGGCCAATATGTTGAGGTTAATGATGATCTCGCTTTTTCTTATTTTCGTAGTTCTTGGGAAGGTTTATATGAAGAAGGCATTTATATGCTGGGAAGAATGTATGAAGAAGGTCGTGGGGTCGAGAAGAACCTTGAACAAGCTTTTAAATTATACCAAGCTGCCTTAACAAGCAATAACGCTAAATTAAGGATGGCGCATTTTTATGAGTATGGCAAGTATGTAGAGAAATCGATTGTTAATGCAATTAAGATTTATAACGAGTTGCAAAAACTTGATAATGCATATGCAATGTATAAAATCGGAACTTTCTACTTTAACGGCGAAGGCTTAAAGAGAGATCTCAATAATGCATACAAATGGCTGAATAAAGCTTTATTAAGTGGTTCAGTTGAAGCGATGAATCATTTCCGGATAATCGGAACAAAGAGTAAAACTGACACAAGAACTACTTTAGAAGTATATAACCAAGGCAAAGCGCTGTTAAAGAAAAAATTGGTAGAAGAAGCATTACCTTATTTAGAAGCAGCAGCTGCAGAAAAATATTTGCCGGCTATCTTATTGATCCACGATATTTACAAAGAAGGTATTGGCACAAGTAAAGATCTAGTTAAAGCCTTTCAAGTTCTTGAGAAGTATGAACCCAATAAAGAAGGCGAAATCTATTATTTAATCGGTAAAGCTTATGAGAATGGTGAAGGAGTTCCTTCTTCATTTGTTAAGGCTGCTCAGTATTATGAAAAAGGCTCTGTTTCAGGGCATAGCCCTTCAGAAACAGCTTTAAAAGCGATTAGGGGGTATTGATATTATGGTTACAGCTATGAGTCCTAAGGATTTAAATGATTTAGGCGATCAATATTTCTATGGTCGAGGGAAAGATAAAAATATTGAAGTTGCTTTCACTTATTATAAAAGAGCAGCTGATCAGAATAACCCAGTTGGTTTAGCTAATGTTGGTAAATACTTTTTGGCTAAGAAAGATGCTGAAGTAGCTTTTGAATATTATGAAAAAGCTAGTGAGTTGAAGTATCCTTTAGCTTTTATTAAAATGTCAGAAATGTATTTAAATGGTGTTGGTGTTAAAAAGAACAAGAAGAAAGCTTTTAAGGTTTTAGAAGAAGCAGTGAAGCTAAATGAGGTCGAAGCTTATCATTTATTGGGGACTTTCTATTTAAATGGTATTGGTGTTAGCAAAAATGAAGTTAAAGCTTATGAATTGTTTTTATTAAGTGCACAAAGCGATAATACCGAAGGGATGTTTTTATTAGGCGAGTTATTGTTAAATGCAAAATCGATCAAGAATGATTATGAAACTGCTTTTTTCTATCTTGATAAAGCAGCAGTTAAGAATAATGTCAATGCTTTGATTTATTTAAAGGATTTGTATCAAGTAAAACATGTTTATTTAAAGAAGAAGTCTGAGTTATATTTAAAAGAAATGTGGTTCTATTATGATGAGATTTTGGCTAATCTTGATGATGTGGAAGCTTTGAAAAGATGTGCTTTTACTTATTATAATGGTGGAGAAACAACCAAGATCAATTTTGAAAAATCAATGAAGTATTTCAAGATATTGTACAATCTTGATGTTACTGAAGGGTATTTAGGAATGGGATTATCCTATATGTATGGTCAAGGTGTGCAAATCGATATTGATCGTGCAAAGGATTATTTAGAAATAGCTGCTAATCGAGGAAATTCTAAAGCAAAGAATGCTTTAGGAGATTTATATCGTTTAGGTAAGGGTGTAGAGATAGATTATTCAGTAGCTAGAGATTTTTATGTTGAAGCGGCAAAAGATAATGATGTTGATGCTTTAATCAACCTTGGGTTATTACATTACCGTAAACAGATTAAAAACCATAGTGATAATCTTGCTTATCAATTTATGACAAAAGCTTCGGAGTTTGACAATCCAAGTGCTTATTATTGGCTAGGGATTTTTCAAGAAAAAGGGATTGGCTGTAATTCTTCATTTGAACACGCGATAAAAAGTTTCGAAAAAGCGATAGAAAAAGGTAATATTGGAGCAAAGTATAAATTAGCATCGACATTGTATGAGGTGACTATTAATAGCAAAATCCCTAGAAAAAAGATTGATAAGAATTTCACTTATATTAAAACATTATTAATCGAGTATATTCAAAGCCCATTAAGTCAAGAAGTCAATGCGCTTTACTCAATGTATCTTTTGGGAGATTTGTTTAGAAACGCTAATTTCAGTGAGTATTCAATTAAGGCTTCGCGTTATTGGTTCGAAGTGGCTGCAGAAAAAGGCTATAGTAAAGCGATGGTAAGGGTTTACGAGGTTTTGAAAGATAAGGAACCAAGAAGAGCTTATTACTGGTTAAGTAAAGCAATAGAAAAACCAGTTGATGGTGAAGAGTTGTATCAGATGTCATTAGTCTTTGAATCAGGGCTTTTAGGCATCATGCAAGATAAGGTTAAAGCCCATAATTACTTGCGCTTATCCGCTGAATTAAACTATAAACCGGCGGTGTTAAAGTTAACAATGCCAAACAAGAATTAAGATTACAGGTAATTTAACCTGTAATTTTTATTATATTTAGGTAATGAGTTGTTTTTAAGTACTAAATTAAGTAAAATACTTTCTATAAGGGGGCACAAGAAGATGAGGTTATTCTTAGCAGCAACTGATGTTTTGACAATCAAAGAAGCCTGGTGGATGTATTTGATTGGCGGATTAGTAACAATCTTTATTATTGGTGGCGCTTTATTTTTTGCTTATAAAGCTTATAAAAGAGCTAAAGAATTGGAAATGCCAGTTTCACAGTTGAAAAAAACTGTGATTACCAGTGTGAGCTTTTCAATTTTACCATCAATCGGAATTTTTATTGGGGTTATTACGATGGCGGGGTTATTAGGTGTACCTTTGCCTTGGATTAGATTGAGTGTTCTAGGAGCACTGCATTACGAACTTATGGCTGTTAGTGTGGCCGCAGAAGGGGTTACAGTTGCGACATTAACAGTCCAGAATTTTGTGACAATTGCTTTTGTGATGACAATTGCGATAATCTGGGGGAGTTTGTTTGCTTTGTTCTTTTTTAAAAAATACCAAGAAAAAGTTATTGATAAAGTTAATCCAAGTGATAAGAAGTCATTTGCGAATTTAATCTTTCAATCAGTCTTCATTGGTCTAATAGCGGCGTACTTTGGCGATGCTTTCGCGAAGATGATTCGTTATGATGTTAGAGAGATAGTTGATGGGGCTTATACTGGGGTTATTCTTGATAAAACAACCTTTGTTCCATTAATAGTTTTTATTAGTTCTTTTATCTTTATGGCTTTCTTTGATTTTTTAGTTAACAAAAAGAATCAAAAATGGCTTGAGAATTTCCAATTATCACTTTCGATGTTATTAGGGATGGCAATTGCTGTGTTCTTTGGGTTAGGAGGTATCTTTTAATGAAAGACTATCGTAATAAAATGCATCTTTATGGACGTATCTTTACTGTTATTGGTATTTTTGTTATGTTCTTGGTTCCAACCTTAATTTGGTTAATTACTGGGGTATCACCGAATGTTGATCAATTAATCGTTGGTGTGATTGCTTTATCAGTTCTTTATTTACCGGGAGGGATTATTGAAGTTATTACATATGGTCCGATTCTAGGCACTAGTGGAACTTATCTAGCTTTCATAACAGGAAATCTTATTAATTTGAAAATCCCTTGTGTGATGAATGCGAGAGAGATTGTTGGGACAGAGATAAATACTGAGGAAAACGAGATTGTTTCGACAATCGCTGTGGCTTTTTCTTCAATTACAACTGTATTAATCATGACTTTAGGAGTAGCAATGCTAATTCCTTTACGACCTTTACTTAACTCTCCGGTTTTAGCACCAGCTTTCAATTGGGTTGTTTCAGCTTTGTTTGGCGCCTTAGGTTATAAATACTTTAAGAATAATTTGAAGTTGGTAATCGCTCCACTCGTTTTTGTAATAGTCTTAAGTGTTATCGCACCTAGTTTTGTTTATGGCAATATCGTGATTGTTATTTTATTAGCAGCGATTATTACTATTCTAGTCGCAAGAGTATTATGGTCAAAGAAACTGATATAAATGAGGTGTTAGGATGATTGTTGTTTATATTCTTCTTGGATTATTAGGGGTAGTGGTTTTATTACTGTTAGTTGCTTTGATTAACACTTTAATGATAAAACCTAAAGATCTAGATAAACCACTTGAATTAGACCTTTCCAAGGAAAATGATTATGCTATAAAGTTTAAAGAAATGATTAAGATTAAAACTCTTTCATATAATGAAGAGGAGAATAATGCTGAAGCTTTTATTGAACTGAAAGCAAAGATGAAAACATTGTTTCCACATTGTTTTGCGAAGATGGAAGTTAAAGAGTTCAAAGGTGAATCGATAATCTTAAAATGGCCCGGCAAATCAAGTGAAAAACCGATTGTACTGATGAGCCATATCGATGTTGTGCCAGTAGTTGAAAATCAATGGGATTATCCACCTTTCTCTGGTGAGATAGTTGAAGGAGAAATCTTTGGTAGAGGAACACTTGATACAAAATCGACAGTTTTCAGTTTCTATCAAGCTTGTGAGGAATTGCTTGTTGCTGGATATCAACCAGAACATGATATCTATTTAGCTAGTTCAACTGATGAAGAAACTTCTGGGTTTGGTGCCAGTTTAACTGTGGAATGGTTAAAAGAAAACAATATCAAACCATTCTTGGTAGTTGATGAAGGTGGGACTGTCTTAAGTGATGCATTACCGACAGTTGAGGTGCCAATGGCAGTAGTTGGGATTTTGGAAAAAGGTTACGTTGATATCAAATTAACTGCTAAATCTCACGGTGGTCATTCTTCGACTCCTCCTAAGAACACACCAATCGCCAGATTAGCTGCTTTAGTTAATGATATCGAAAATCATTTCCCTTTAAAAACTAAGATGATTCCTGAAGTTGAAGAGATCTTTAAAACAGCTGCGCCATATATGAAGGGTATTAATAAATACTTATTTACGAATATGTGGTTATTTAAAGGGTTATTGACAAAAGTTTTACCTAAGATGAGTCCATTTGGTCGAGCACTTTTATCGACAACCATTGCTTTTACTATGATGAAAGGTTCTGATGCAGAAAATGTCATTCCTGCTGAAGCATATATCATTGCTAATTTAAGAACACATCCAATTCAAGATGTTCATGCCAGTTTTGAAGTGATTAAAAACTTGGCTACTAAGTATGATATTGAAGCAGAAATTCTTTTTCAAAGAGAAACTTCAAAAACTGTTGATATTAAAGGTAACGGGTATTTGTATTTGGAATCAGTTATTCGCAAAGTATTTCCTGATGCGATTGTCTCGCCATATATTATGCTTGGAGGTACTGATTGCCGGTACTATTCTGAAATTAGCGAAGCAGCCTTAAGGTTTTCACCAATCAGGATGAATAATCAGGAGTTAAAGAAGATGCATGGTAATAATGAATCGATTAAAACTATTGCATTAGTTGAAGCAGTTTTTTTCTATCAAGAGATAATTAAAAATAATATATAAATGAGGTGAAATTTAAGAAATGGTATTTCCCAAGTCGGATTTTAATAAAAAATCCTGTAAAGAAGCAAATTTAAACAAGGACATTCTCGTAGAGATGTTCGATAGAATTAACGAAGAAAAGTATAATATTCATTCGATGATGTTATTGCATGAAGGTTCAAAGGTGTTTGATGCCTTTGCTTATGAATTTGATGAGTTTTCAGCAAGTGATGTTTATTCGGTTTCTAAATCATTCACTTCAGTGGCTATCGGTATTTTAGTGGATATGAATCTTGTTAATCTCGATAATCCTGTATTATTCTATTTTACTGAAGAAGTAAAAGATTATTTACCTGGTTATGAACAGTTGAAAGTAAAACATCTGTTAATGATGGCTGTTGGTCAAAAAACTGATGAGTTCATGAACTTAACTCCATCTTCAAATCCTTTTGAAGTTTTCTTTAATGTGGAGTTGACTTCAATTCCAGGCGAAGTTTTTATGTATAATAATTTCGCTAGTTTTATCCTTTCGGCGATTGTCACAAAAGTTACAGGAAAATCAATGAATGATTTTTTGAATGAGTATCTTTATAAAGAAATAAATATTGAAAAGCCATTATGGGATTCTGTCAACAACTATAGTTTTGGTTGTTCAGGATTGAATATCACTATTGGGGATATGGCTAGGTTTGGACATTTAGTTCTATGTTATGGTGATTGGGATGGCAAACAGATTGTTACAAAAGAATATCTAGATTTAGCCACTAGCAAGCAGATTAAAGAACCCGACACACCACTATATTATGGCTATCATTTTTGGGTTTCTAATTTTACGATGGCAGCTGGTCTTTACCGCCAGGTTATAATCATTGATAAGAGATACAACCTTGTTTTTGCAATACAAGCATATGAGGAAAGAGATATTTTAGGATTATATACTTCATATATCGCTAAGGCAGCGGAAAAAGGTTGGGAGTATTCTGAAAGTTCTTTAAGAGATTATACAAGAAGATTTAAGTATAACTCCAAAGAGTTGATAGAAAAAGAAAAAGAAGAGCGCTACGGATAGATAATAGTATCAAGATAAGAGAGATAGTTTATAGACATCTCTTCTTTTTTTTGGTATAATATTTAAGATAAGGAGTTATTGATAAACAATGATGAATTTAGGGAAAATCAACCAACTGGAAGTTAAAAGAGAAGCTGATATCAGTTATATCTTAACAGATGGTATCGAAGAAATATTTCTACATAAAAAAGAGGCAGAAAGACCTTATGAGATCGGTGAAAAAATCGATGTTTTTCTGTATGATGACAACCAAGGACGAATCACAGCTTCGACTAAACCTCCATCACTGACTATTGATAAACTTGCACTTTTAGAGGTTACTTCAATTAATTTTAATTATGGAGCTTTCTTATATTATGGGATGGTTAAAGATTTGTTATTGAGTATCGATGACTTGCCCAAAACTAAAAAATTATGGCCAAATCAAGGTGATCGTATATACGTTTCAATGAGAGTGAAGAATCAAAGGTTGTTTGCGAAGATGTTATCAAGGTATGAACTAAGTTCTGCTTTAAAGAATGAAGAAGAGTTAGTTATCGGTGAGTTTTATTTAGCAAATGTTATGTACTTTTTGGATAATGGCTGTATCGCTTATACTGATAACGGCAAAGAGATTTTTATCCATCGTAACAATACCAGAACATCACCTCGTCTTGGTGAAGAAATAACAGTTAAGATAATATCGAAAAATGCGAGTGGAAATTACTCAGGTAGTTTAATCGAACAAAAAGAGATTATGCTAGATAAGGATGCTAATTTAATCTATCAATATTTACTTGATCACGGCGGGATAATGCCATTTACTGATCAAAGTGATGTTGAACAAATATATAAAGTATTCCATATGTCAAAAGGAGCTTTTAAGCGAGCTTTAGGTCGTTTATATAAAGCTGACAAAGTGGAGTTAAGCAAGGAAAACACGAAAATAAAAAAGGTGAATTAAAATGGGAAGAGCACATGAAGTAAGAAAAGCAGCAATGGAAAAAACCGCTGCTGTTAAATCGAAATTATATGCAAAATTTGGAAAAGAAATATATATGGCCGCAAAATCTGGAGGGCCAGATCCTGACAGTAATATTACTTTAAAGAGGATTATTGAAAGAGCAAAACAAAATCAAGTTCCCGCCGATGTTATCAAAAGAAACATAGAAAAAACCAAAAGTGGTGTTGGTGAAGATTACGCACCAGTGAGATACGAAGGCTTCGGTCCAGGCGGCTCAACATTAATCGTTGAATGCTTAACTGATAATGTAAATCGTACTTTTGGTGAAGTAAGAGCTTGTTTTACAAAAACTGGGGGAAACCTTGGTGTCCAAAATTCAGTTTCATATCAATATAGTTATTGTTCTTATATAACATTTTCTGGATTAACTGAAGATGAAGTATATGAAGCGCTATTGGAAAACGAATGTGAAGTTGAAAGCATTGAAGTTGAAGAAGATGTTATTAGTGTGATTGGTGCGCATAGTGACTTGTATCATATCATTGAAAGTTTAAAATCTGTTGGCAAAGAGCTTGAGTTCTTCTCTGATTCATTAGTTTGGATGCCTAGTGGATATGTTGACTTGAATGATGATGATTACAAGAAATTCCAGCATTTCCTAGCTATGACCGATGAGATTGATGATGTTCAGGAAGTTTATCATAACGTTAATTTAAGAACCGAGGAATAATAATGAATCTACCTAACAAACTGACAATGATCAGAATAATCATTATCCCGTTTATCGTGATTGTCTTTATCTTTAACGATAAGTTTAATAATAACATAGGGTTTTACATCATGGGAGTCTTGTTTATCTTAGCTTCAATTACTGATTATTTTGATGGTAAAATCGCTCGTAAACGCAATATTGTGACTACCTTTGGTAAATTTATAGATCCTTTGGCAGATAAACTATTAGTTACAACAGCCTTAATTATTTTTACGACCTATTATTATACTAATAATGTCGGCGGATATTTTATGTGGATGCCATTTTGGGTGTTATTGATCGTGATTACCAGAGATTTAATTGTCACTTCGATTAGGTTAGTAGCAATTAATGAAGGTACTGTTGTAGCGGCGAAAATGAGTGGAAAATTAAAAACAGCGGTTACGATGGTGGCTTTAACATACTATTTCTTTATTATGCCACAAAACATTCGAGTTTTAACAATAATTGGGATAGTTCTTACGATGATCTTTGTCATCCTAACAGTCTATTCAGCGATTGATTATTTTTTAAAGAATAAAGATATTATTTTCAAAGAAATTTAAAGATATTAATTCAAAGCAAAGTATTATTTAATTAGACCTTTAAGGAGAATAATTATGGATGACAAACAAAGAGAAAAGAATTTAGAATTAGCAATAAAATCAATAGAAAAAGAATATGGTAAAGGTTCAATCATGATTTTAGGTGAGAACCGAGCGATGGATATTGAAACAATATCAACTGGTTCAATTTCCTTAGATCAAGCTTTAGGAGTATTTGGTTACCCTAAAGGAAGAATCGTTGAGATTTATGGGCCGGAGTCAAGTGGGAAGACAACTTTTGCTTTACATGCGATAGCTGAAACGCAAAAAGCTGGTGGATATGCAGCTTTTATTGACGCTGAACACGCTTTAGATGCAGTATATGCAAAAAACTTAGGTGTTGATATCGATCAACTGATTTTATCTCAACCAGATACAGGGGAACAAGCATTAGAAATTGCCGAAGCTTTGATTAGGTCTGGGGCGATTGATATGGTCGTAATCGATAGTGTTGCGGCATTGGTTCCTGAAGCAGAAATCAGAGGCGAAATGGGTGACAGTCATGTTGGTTTACAAGCAAGACTTATGTCCCAAGCCATGAGAAAACTATCTGGAGCTTTATCAAAGAGTAAATGTATTGCGATTTTCATTAATCAAATCCGCGAGAAAGTTGGAGTAATGTTTGGTAATCCAGAGACTACTCCTGGTGGAAGGGCATTGAAGTTTTATGCATCAGTCAGACTAGAAATTCGTCGTGGCGATCAAATCAAAGAAGGTAATGATATCGTTGGTAATAAAGCAAAAGTTAAAGTTGTTAAAAACAAAGTAGCTGCACCATTTAAAACCAGTGAAGTCGATTTGATATTTGGGAAGGGAATCTCTAAAACTGGAGAAATTGTCGATTTAGCCTCAGATATGGAAATATTGAAAAAAAGTGGTGCTTGGTATGCATATAAGGATGCTAAAGTTGGTCAAGGACGCGAAAACGTTAAGAAGTATCTAGAAGAAAATCCGGTAATTTATGAAGAGATTTATGCTGCAGTAAAAGCACAAATGCAAAAATAAACAAAGGAAACTCAGGTTATGAGTTTTCTTTTTTTAAAGTAAATTAAATTATTTTTGCTTTAGAAATATCTTTTGACTATAAATCGTTTATAATATATAATATGTAGGTAAGTTATATTTTAAATTAGAAATAAATAACAATGGACATATAAAAAATTAAATCAAAAAGGAGATAATAAAATGACTGATTTACAAATTATTATTATTTCCAGTTTATTAGGTTTAATTGTTGGTGGACTAGTAGGATTTATCGTCAGAGTTGCGGTTGTGGAAAAAGGCTTCCAAACTGCAAAGAATAAATCACAGAGTATAATTGACAAAGCATTAGCACAAGCGGAAAGATTAAAAAAAGAAAAGTTATTAGAAGCGAAACAAGAGATTCACAACTTAAATTTAGAAAACGATAAAGTTTTAAAAGAAAAGAAGGCTAATATAGCTGTTCTAGAAAATAAACTTCATCAAAGAGAAGAACTGTTAGAGAGACGTTCTTCTAATTTAGATAAACGTGAATTAAATCTAGATCGCAAAGAAGAAGTTCTTGATCAAAGAAAAGCCGCTGTTGATGAAAAAAACCTTGAATTGGAAAATTTAATCAAAGAACAAAACGACAAACTATTTGAAATTGCTGGTTACACGGTGGAACAAGCTCGTGAAGTCATTATGGCTAGAGTCAAAGAAGATATGATTGGTGATATTGACCGATTTATCCGCGATGAAGAAGAAAAAGCTAAACATGAAGCGCAAAAAAGAGCTAAAGAGATTATTACCAATGCTATTCAAAAAATAGCACAAGATGTAACTGCAGAAACAACAGTAAGTGTTGTTGCATTACCAAATGATGAAATGAAAGGTCGAATTATTGGCCGTGAAGGTCGTAACATTCGCACTTTAGAAGCTTTAACAGGTGTTGACTTAATTATTGATGATACTCCTGAAGCAGTCGTCTTATCTGGATTTGATCCGATAAGAAGAGAAATTGCTAAACGCTCACTAGAGGCATTAATCGCTGATGGTCGAATCCATCCAGCAAGAATTGAAGAAATCGTTGATAAAATGAGAGTTGAAGTTGACCAGTTTATCCGCGATAAAGGTGATGAAGCTGTATTTGAAACAGGAATTGGCCGTGTTCACCCTGATTTGACAAAACTAATCGGTAGAATGCATTTCCGTTCTTCTTATGGACAAAATGCTTTGAAACATTCAATTGAAACAGCGTTTCTTGCGGGAAAAATGGCAGTTGAATTAGGTGAAAATGAAGTTGTAGCTAAGAGAGCGGGTCTTCTTCATGATATCGGTAAAGCTGTAGATCATGAAATTGAAGGTTCTCATGTTGATATCGGCTTACAACTAGCGAAGAAATATCATGAGCATGAAGCTGTTATGGATGCAATTTCCTCACATCATGGCGATTTAGAGGCAAAAACTGTTATTGGCGTTATCGTCGCAGCTGCGGACGCTTTATCAGCAGCTAGACCTGGAGCTAGATCGGAATCATTGGAAAACTATATTAATCGTTTAACACAGTTGGAAGAGATTTCTTCTCAAGTTAAAGGAGTTGAATCGGCTTTTGCAATTCAAGCTGGACGTGAAGTCAGAGTAATTGTTAAACCTAATGAAGTTGATGATGAAAGAGCTTATGTGGTCGCAAAAGAAATTAGAACTCAAATTGAAGAAAAACTTTCTTATCCAGGAACGATAAAAGTTACTGTTATTAGAGAAACAAGAGCTCAAGACGTTGCTAAATAAATAACTTATCAGCCTTCCTTTAAATATAGGAAGGCTCTAGTTTTAAAAGGAGAAATTATGCGGATACTATTCGTAGGTGACATTTATAATGAGTTAGGCCAGAAAGCTTTTTCAAAGTATTTTCTTGATGTTAAGAATCAATACAGACCAAACTTCATTATTGTTAATGGAGAAAATATTGAAAAAACCAATGGTTTATCTGAAAGAACATATAAGGAATACTTGAGTCTAGGAGTAAATGTATTTACTCTTGGTAACCATGCTTTTTCTCGTCCTGACTATAAAGAAGTACTGGATTTACCCTATGTGATTCGCCCAGCTAATTATGGGGCTAATACCGCAGGAAAAGAGTATGTTGTTATTAAGTATAATGACAAGAAAATCGCTGTAATTAACCTTATTGGCAGAATCTTTATGCATGACCCAACTGATAACCCGTTTGTTAAGGCTGATGAGCTGTTGGCGAAAATTGATGCTGATTACATCATTGTTGATTTTCACGCTGAAGCTACTTCCGAAAAGTATGCATTGGCTCATTATCTTGATGGTAGAGTCGACGCAATTATTGGTACACATACTCATGTGCCAACAGCGGATAACATCACTTTACCAAAAGGCACTCTTTACATCTCTGATGTTGGAATGACTGGTGCTAAATACGGAATAATCGGTGGAAACGTCGAACAAGGTATTAGAAAGTTCTTAAGTGGGGTACCCGAAAGGGTAAAGCCACAAACTGAATCACCACTTCAGTTTAATGCAGTTTTAATCGATTTATTAAATAAACGACTGGAAAGAATCAATATTTTCGAATAAATAGGAGCAATCATGGAAAGAATCAACAAACCAAATTTAAATACAGCAAGAAAACGAACCAAGAATGAAGTTTTAGTCAATGAGTATCAAGACTTCAAAACAATCAAAGATCTTGGTAAAGATAAAAAATACATCATCCAAACTCATGGCTGTCAAGCAAATGAAGCAGATACTGAAGTTATCAGAGGATTATTGGAAACTCAAGGATTTGAGCCAACGCTTCACCTTGAAGATGCTGATTTAGTTATTATCAATACTTGCGCAATCAGAGAAAATGCAGAAAACAAGGTTTTTGGTGAACTTGGAAGACTAAAAAGCTATAAGAGAATTAATCCTAACTTGATTATCGCGATTGCTGGATGTATGCCTCAAGAAGAAGATGTTGTCGAAAGAATCATGAAGAAGTACTCACATGTTAATCTTGTCTTTGGAACTCACAATGTTAATAAGTTGATCGAGTATCTTGACTACTGTATGAGAGAAAAGAAACAACTTATCGAAGTGTACTCTAAAGAAGGGGAAATCGTAGAAAGCTTACCGCAAGTCAGAGAAAACCGCTTTAAAGCCTGGGTTAATATTATGTTTGGTTGTGATGAGTTTTGTACATACTGTATTGTCCCTTATACAAGAGGGAAAGAACGATCAAGGAAGAAAAACTACATTATTTCTGAAATCAATAAACTGATCGACCAAGGATATCAAGAGATTACTTTACTTGGGCAAAATGTTAATTCATATGGTCTTGACTTCACCGATGAAAAGTATGATTTTGCTGATTTATTAGACGATTTAGCCAAACTACCTATACCAAGAATTAAGTTTACAACTTCACACCCTAAAGATTTTTCTGATAAAATAATTGATGTAATCGCTAAATATGAGAATATCATGCCATTTATCCATTTGCCTGTGCAATCTGGATCTAATGAAATTCTTAAAAAAATGAACCGAAAATACACGAAAGAACAATACCTTGACTTAGTTGAAAGAATTTATCAAAAAATTCCCCATGTCTCACTAACTACTGATATCATCGTTGGTTTTCCTGGTGAAACTGAACAAGACTTCTTAGACACTTTAGATTTAGTCGAAAAAAGCAGATTTGAAGGTGCTTATACTTTCATATATTCGCCTAGAAAGGGCACACCTGCAGCTTCGCTAATTAATGACATCTCTAAAGAAGAGGCAAAGGCTAGATTACATACTTTAAATAAAATAGTAAATGATGGTTATTTAAAAGGTAATAAAAGATTTGAAAAAACCTATGTTAAAGTCTTGGTAGAGGGTTATTCAAAAACGAAGTCCGATGTATTGTCAGGATATACTGAGAACAACAAACTAGTCAATTTTGTCGGAAGTGATGATTTAATCGGCAAAATTGTTGAAGTCTATATTGAAAAGGCTAAAACTTGGTCTTTAGATGGTGTAATAGTGAATAAATAATGAGTAGCGTTATTTCGCTTCTCATTTTTTAAATTTATGGCGTTCAATAAAAAATAAAAGGAAATCGCTAAATTTTGTGTAGTCCACTTGTAAAACTCAATCTAATATAGTAAGATTGTATTATCTTGTAAATAAAGGGTGATATTATGAGTAAATTCAAAACAAAAGAAGAGTTCTTTGACTTTTCTAAACTTTTATTAGTAATTCCACTTGAAGACTTAGTCAAATTACTAAATAAACATGAAATTAAGTTGCCTTTATATGTTCATCGATTTTTACTTAAGGAAACGATAAGAGCAGAGATTTTCGACGAAAAACTATACGCCCGCTATACAGATGAACTTAAGTTTCGTTTAAGAGGCTATGATAACTTTTCGATATTCTTATTAGAAAAGATGATTGCTGAGTATAACCTCAACTTCAATCTATCTCGCTACAAAGAAATGTTGTTGAACATTCTTTTTGTCAATAAGGAAGCCTTAGTGATCCGCAATAACTTCTTTAATGATTTGGAACAATTAAAACATAATTATACCGTTGATTTAGAAGTGATGAGTTACCATAGCTTTATGGAAGTAGTAAATCCAGTATTCTATGAACAACCAGGCTTTTTAGATGGAATCAACATCGAGGATTGGGATGATGATCTTCTATCTAGTTATACTTTAGGTGACTTAAGAGCTCTTGGTGAAAAATATAAAGTTAAAATCCCACGCCGGATTAATAAAGGCAAGTTAATCGAAATTTTAACTGCTAAGTTCAAATTATCAGCTGATGAAGCAGAACTATTAGAAACTAAGTCAGTATTGGAGTTAGAGATTTACGCTAAAGAAAAAGGCTTTAAAATCTCAATTGACCTTAAAAAAACTGATATGATTGAATATATGAGATATGCTTTGGGTATGTATAACTCTTATCCAAAAGATGATTTCTTTGATTATCATATCCCTGTCTTCTCTGATGCTGAAGCTTTAGAAGTCGATATGGTTGAAGAAGTTGTTGAACCAGTATATATTCCTGAAGAACTTCATGATGAAGTTGTTGAAGATGTGGTTACTGAACCTTTTATCGAAGATGATATAAACGAAGAACCCATATCAGAACCAATTGAAGAAGAAGTTGTTCTACCAGTTGAACCAGTAAAAGAGGAGTTATCTGATCCAGTTATTGATCAAGATAATTATCCAGAAGTTCCTGATGTCGAAATTCCAGCTGATTTAGAAAAAGAACCAACACTTGAAGATTCCTCCATTCTTTCTTCAGAAGAAAAAGAGTTATTGGATGAAAAGATCAATTTAATCATCAAGAAATATCACAAGAAGAGAAGAACAAAAACTGTTTTCACAGTCATTATTATCATTCTTTTAGTAGCGGCAGCTACTTGGGCGGCGATTGAATTCCTACCTTTCTTTAACAACTGATAACCCTTTGATGAATTAAAGATGTAAGGAGCATTAGTTTTGAAAGCATTAGAGATTAGTAAATATACCCCAATGATGCAGCAATATTTAGAAATAAAAAAAGACTATACTGACTATATAGTCTTTTTTAGACTTGGTGACTTCTATGAAATGTTTTTTCAAGATGCCATTGTCGCTTCTAAAGAGTTAGAAATCGTTTTGACCGGTAGAGATGCGGGGGTTGAAGAAAGAGTGCCAATGTGTGGAGTGCCATATCATGCGGTTAACCTCTATTTGGAACGTCTAATTGAAAAGCATTATAAAGTCGCTATTGTCGAACAAGTTGAAGATCCGCAAAGCGCTAAAGGGATAGTAAGAAGAGAAGTTGTCAAATTGATTACTCCTGGGACGATTATTGCGGATGGCGCTATCAATAAGAAAGAAAATAATTATATTGTTGCGATTTATGAAAGTCCAGAAATGTATATTCTTGCTTATTCTGATTTAACTACTGGCGAGAACTTTTTAGAGAAATTACCACTTGATAACAATATTCTATTAAGTGAGATTCTTAATTTAAATGTTAAGGAAGTTGTTATAAGTTCCAAATTCAAAAATAAGTTTTTAAAATCCAACTTGAGAAATCATGAACTAACCATCTCGATAAGCGATAATTTGGTACTCAAGAAATACTACCAAAACTTAGTTAATGAAATTTATGATAAGCATTTATTATCTGCTTTTGCCCTTTTAATAAATTATTTGGAGTTGACCCAAAAACAAGAATTACTACATTTGCAAAAAGTCCAAGTTTTTGAATCAACCAGTTATTTAAGAATTGATAATAATTCAAAAAGAAATCTTGAGTTAACTGAAACATTTACTTCCAGATCAAGTAATAATACTTTATTTTGGCTGCTTGACAAATGTCAAACCGCAATGGGTTCAAGATATCTTAAATCTGCCATATTGAGGCCTTTAATCAATGTTGATTTAATTGAAAAACGTGCTAGTCTTGTTGAGAGTTTTAATAACAATTTTATAGTTCGACAAGATTTGGTTGATGAGTTGAAGAAAGTTTATGATTTAGAAAGAATTGTTGGTAGAGTCTCTTTTGCCAATGCTAATGCCAAAGATTTATTTAATTTAAAGAAATCTTTAGAAGTGATTCCTAAAGTAAAAGAAGCTTTAAGTTCACTTGATAATCTTTATGCTAAAACATTAATTACCGATTTGCCAGATTTATCGGAACTAGCAGCTGAGATTGATAAAGCCATTATCGAAAACCCACCTTTATCAATTAAAGAAGGAAATTTTATTAAACCAGGATATAGTCAAGAACTTGATGAAATAAAAAACATTAAAGTAAATGCTAAGGATTGGTTGGAAGGCTTTGTTGAAGGCGAAAGAAACCGCACTGGCATCAAGAAACTAAAAGTTGGGTATAACCGAGTCTTTGGTTATTATATTGAGGTTACAAAATCTCAAATCGACTTAGTCAAAGATGAGTTTGGTTATGAAAGAAAACAAACACTATCTAACGCCGAGCGATTCATAACCCAAGAGTTAAAAGAAAAAGAAGCAATCATCCTTGGTTCCGAAGACGCGATTATGGAGCTGGAATATGAGCTTTTTAATCTCTTAAGAGAAAAAGTCAAAGAACAAACCTATCAGCTACAAATCCTAGCGAGAACTCTAGCGATTATTGATATGATTATTGCTTTTTCTGTTGTTTCAATGACAAATCGTTTTATTAAACCATCGTTTAACAAAAGTAAAAATATAGAAATTATCAATGGTCGCCACCCAGTTGTCGAAAGCTTATTGGAAGGTCCATATATCGCTAATTCTTTAACAATGGATAACAATAATAGTATTCTTTTGATTACCGGACCAAACATGAGCGGTAAATCAACCTATATGCGTCAACTGGCAATGATTATTATTCTTGCCCAGATTGGTTGTTTTGTTCCGGCTGAAAAAGCGGTAATTCCTGTCTTTGATCAAATCTTCACAAGAATTGGTGCGAGCGATGATTTAACTTCGGGTAAATCGACATTCATGGTCGAGATGCTAGAAGTAAATTATGCACTTAAGAATGCTACTGAAAACAGTCTAATTCTCTTTGATGAAATTGGCCGCGGAACAGCTACTTATGATGGTATGGCTTTAGCTCAAGCGATTATTGAATATTGCCATCATAAGATAAACTGTAAGATTTTATTCTCGACTCATTATCATGAACTTACATATCTTGAAGATGAACTGCCATCTTTAAGAAATGTTCATGTTAAGGCAAAAGAAGAAAAAGGGAATATTGTTTTCTTGCATCAAGTTGTTTCTGGACCTACTGATAAGAGTTATGGTATCCATGTCGCAAAACTCGCAAAAATGCCAAACAATATCATTAATCGATCTCAGGAAATCTTAAGTGAGTTAGAGAAGAATCATGGTAAAAACATTATTAAACCACAAAGTATAGATTTATTTAACTATTTAGACTCAATCACTATAGAAGAAGAACAAACAGATAAGTATCAAGGTATCATCGATCAAATTAAAGAATTAAAAATTGATGATTTAACCCCAATGAAAGCGATGAATATCTTGAACGACATTATTGAAGAGATTAAGAATCTCGATAAGTTTAAGGATTAGATATGGGAATAATCAGAAAACTCGACGCTAATATTGCCAATAAAATTGCCGCTGGTGAGGTTGTTGAAAAATTAGCTAACGTCGTTAAAGAATTAGTTGAAAACGCAATCGACGCTGAAAGTACGAAGATTGATATCGATTTAATTGATTCGGGAATGAAGTTAATAAAAGTCAGTGATAATGGCAAAGGCATGGATGAATCCGATGCTTTGCTTGCTTTTGAGCGTCACGCTACTTCAAAGATTAAAGATGTCAATGACCTATTTAGAATCCAATCTCTAGGTTTTCGCGGTGAAGCATTACCATCAATTGCGGCGATTTCTCGCGTTGAACTAACAACATCAAATGGAGAAGAAAGTTTTAATGTAATCTATGAAGACGGTAGATTTATTCAAAAGAATATTGCGTCAGTTAATCAAGGAACAATTATCTCTGTCTCTAAGCTGTTCTATTCAACTCCAGCGAGATTTAAGTATCTTAAGTCACCTCAAACCGAGCTCAGCAATATTGTTTCTTTAGTCCACGGATTTGCTTTAGCTAATCCAACAATCAGTTTTCGCTTAACCAATGATCGGAAAGTTCTTTTCATCTCGAATAAAAATGACTCGATTCCTAATTTAATTGCAAAAATCTACGGTGTTCAAGCCGGAAAATCATTAATGTACTTTGAAAACGAAAGCCGTGACTATCATATCTTTGGTTATACAACCAATCCGATTGTTAATCGTTCCTCTAGAAACTATATTAATATTATCGTAAATAACCGGACAATTCAAAACCATGATATCACAAAGGCTATTACCGATGTTTATGACCAGTTAATCCCTAAAAATAGATATCCAATCTCGGTTTTATTTATCGAGGTTGATCCTTTATTAATCGATGTCAATATTCATCCGCGTAAACAAGAAATTAAGTTTTCAGAAAAAGATAAGCTAATTGCTTTGATAAAGAATACTTTAAAAGAAAAACTTGAAATTACTAATATCTATCAAAAACCTTCAAATGAACATAGTCAAACTAAAATGCGTTTTTTTGAGGAAGAATCATCATATAATCCAGAGAAAACACGTTTGGATAATGAGATTATAACAGAAACTCAAGAGAAACCAGTACGCTTGATTCCTGATATGGACTATATCGGTCAGTATAGTGGAACTTACTTAATTTGGCAAAACGAAGATGGTTTATATCTTTTAGATCAACATGCGGCGGCGGAAAGAATTAGGTATGAAAAGTACTATCAAAACATGATTTCAAGAAATAATGAAACCATTAACTTACTAACGCCATTAATTATTGAATATCCCCAAGATATTCTAATCAGATTAGCTGAGAAGTTAGAAACGTTTAATGAACTTGGTATAAAAATAAAAATCGATGAATCACAAGCTTTAGTCTATGAAATCCCTAATTGGATTCCTAAAGATTACGAAGAGCTGTATTTAGAACAGATTATTCAATCACTAACAAATAATCAGCTAGTTAATAAAGAGCTTTTACTTGACGATTTAGCTAAATTATTAGCTTGCAAACATTCATTAAAAGCTAATCATTATATAACAAAAACAGAAGCTGTTAAGCTTCTAAATGACTTGAGAAATTGTCAAAAACCATATACTTGTCCTCATGGTCGACCAATAATCGTTGATATTAGTCAACGTCAGATTGAGTATTGGTTCAATCGGGTGATATAAATGCTTGATTTAATTATGATTGTTGGTCCAACCGCTTCTGGGAAAACCGCGCTAAGTATCAATATTGCTAAAGCTTTCAATGGTGAAATCATCAATGGTGATGCCATGCAGTTTTATCGAGGATTAGATATTGGAACAGCAAAGATTAAAGATTCAGAAAAACAAAATGTAACTCATCACTTATTAGATATCTTAGAACCTACTCAAGAGTTTTCTGTGGCGGAGTATCAAAGACTGGTAAGAGAAAAAATCGATGAGATTAAGGCTAAAGGTAAACTACCAATCATTGTTGGCGGTAGTGGCCTATATTTAAATGCTATTTATTACGACTATCTCTTCTTAGGAAAGAAACGTGAGGAAGAAATTGAAGCCGTTTATCAAGATTACACAAATGATGAACTAGCTAAAATTTTGATAGAAACCAAACCAAATCTAGCAAAAAAAACTGATTTATCAAACCGAAGACGATTATTAAGAGCTCTAGCCAAAGAAGAAGGAGATTTCCAAGAAAACCTCATACCATTTTACCCAAACGCTTTAATTGTCGGTTTGGAACTGGAAAGAAAGACATTATATCACTTAATAGATCGACGTGTCGATCGGATGATTGAACAAGGACTAATCAATGAAGCAAAGGCTTTATTTGACAAACATATCAATTCACAAGCTACTCAAGCAATTGGCTATAAAGAGTTGTACAGTAATTTTGAAGGTGCGATAAGCCTTGAAGACAGCATTGCTTTGATTAAACGAAACTCTAGAAGATATGCTAAAAGACAGATTACTTGGTTCAAGAACCAATTGCCAGTTACTTGGTTTGAAGTTGATTTGATCGATTTTCAATCCACCGTTAAAAATGTAATCGAAACAATAAAAAAAGAAGTTGTCTAAACTTCTTTTTTACTTCTTAGGAAACGGCCAATTATCAAGGCCACCAATTAAAACATATACAGGTCGATAACCTTTTTTCATTAACTTTTTACCAACGTTTTTAATCAAACCTTTTTCAGTTTCAGCATATAGAAAAATTGGTTGGTCTTTTCTAATCAAATGGAGATTTTGGAAAATTTCTTTCTTAGGAAAATTTCGGCTACCATTGATTCTTTCTTTAGTAAAAACTTCTTTTTCCCTGATATCCAAGAGTTGACCTTTACGCATATTCGCCCTAAACTCTTCGGCTTCAAGATAGATAAGCTTTAACCCAGCTGAATTACGTTTAAATGCAATTAATAAACCAATTGAAATACCGAGAACAATTGGTAGGATGAAACTAGAGATTTCAAAACTAGATAAAAACATTCTCTCACCTTCTTTTTGTCATTATTATTATAGTAGAGATGAAATATATTGTCAATAAAACAATTTTGTATTATAATATCATATGTTATATATCTAAATAGGAGTGTTAATAATGATTACAAGCAATGATTTCAAAACTGGAGTTACAATTGAATATGAAGGAAGTATTTATTCAGTTATCGAATTCCAACATGTTAAACCTGGTAAAGGCGGAGCTTTTGTCAGAACTAAACTTAGAGATTTAAGAACAGGAGCTGTCATCGACAAAACTTTTAATGCTGGTATCAAAATTGAAACAGCTTTAATTGAAAAATCGGAAATGCAATATCTTTATAAAAACGGTGAAACTTTTGTTTTTATGAATATGGAAACTTATGAACAAATAGAATTACATGAATCAAGATTAGCTGATCAATTATATTATTTAGTTGATGGCATGAACATTATCATCATTAGTTACGGTAGTGAAATTTTAGGAATTGAATTGCCAGAAAAAGTAGTGATGGAAGTAGTGGAAACTGCTGGTGGAGCTAAAGGTAATACAACATCAAATGCCACAAAAGAAGCTTTAACCAATACCGGTTTACGTTTATCAGTACCTTTGTTTATCAATGAAGGTGAAAAAATCGTGGTATCAACTGTGACAGGTCGATACGACACTAGAGCTAAATAGCTTTAAAAGGGAGTGATTTTTCTTGGAAATTAGTCAGTCGGAGCCTTTATTTAACGCTGTTGTCTTTAATCCGTCTTTATTAGTTTTAATGATTGGCTTATTATTGATATCAGCATTCTTTTCAATGACTGAAACTGCATATTCTTCAGTTGGAAGACTGAGGATGAAAACCTTAGTGGAATTAGACAAACAAGGATCAAAAAAAGCTTTATGGATAGTAGATAATTTTGATAGAACTCTGACAACATTACTGGTAGGTAATAACTTGGCTAATATTGCTTTAGCTACTGTTAGTGTGCTTTTGTTCAGTGGCTTGTTTAGCCATTTATCAAACGCTGATACGATTATTACCATTATGAATACAGTTGTAATGACGATTGTTATTCTTATTTTTGGGGAAATTCTACCTAAAAGTATTGCGAAATCATCAGCGGAAAAAATCTGTTTACTAGAGTCAAAGTTTGTTTATTTCTTAATCAAAGTAATGACCCCAATAACCTATCCTTTTTTGGTTCTAAATCGTAAAGTAACTAGTCGAATTGATAATGAAAATAAGATTAGTGTGACTGAAAGTGATTTAGAAACAATTATTGGTACTATGGAAGAAGAGGGTTCGATTGATGAAGAAGAAGCTGATATGTTACAAAAGGTTCTTGATCTTTCTGAAATTACGGTTGAAGAAATCATGACGCCTCGAGTCGACATGATTGCAGTGGAAGTTAACGATGATGTAAAGACGATTACTGAAGTATTTTTAAAGAACAGATTTTCTCGACTTCCGGTTTATGATACCAATACTGATAATATCATTGGTATTTTATCGGAAAGAGATTTTTATACAAAATTAATTAAAGACCAAAATGTTAATATCAGAAGAATGATTAGGCCAGCGCTTTTCATCCCTTATTCAACCAAAGTAGATGCTTTAATTGAGTTGTTACAAACAAAAAACATGCATCTTGCAGTTGTTGTTGATGAATATGGTGGTGTTGATGGTATCGTGACAATGGAAGACGCTTTAGAAGAATTAGTTGGCGAAATCTATGATGAACATGATGACATCGATGAAATGATTGTTAAGCAAGACGATTACACATATATGTTAAATGCCGATTATGATCTAGAAGATCTATTTGAGGATTTAAATCTTGGTGTACCACCTGTCTCTGATTCGACAAGCATTGGTGGATGGTTATTTGAAATGTTTCAAGATATTCCTGAAGTTGGTGAAGAAATCGAATATGAAGTTCGTTACAATCAAGAATATGATGAGTTGAGTGAACTTATTCGAGAAGAACGTGCCAATTTAGTCTTTAGAATTTTAAGTGTTACAAAAAGAAGAATTAAGTCAGTTTTATTGACAATTAATGTTATTGAAACTGAAGAATAAGTGAGGCGATTATCACCTCACTTTTTTAAAAGGAGATTTAATGGAAAGACTACAAAAAATTATCGCAAAAGCTGGAATCGCCTCTCGCAGGAAAGCTGAAGAACTAATCATTTCCGGTCGAGTAAAGGTTAATGGCATTGTGATAAAAGAACTAGGTTTTAAAGCCTCGGTTTCTGACCGAATTGAAGTTGATAATAAAGTAATCAAACTCCAAGATCGAGTCTATTTTGTTTTGTATAAACCTAGCAGTGTTATCTCAACAGTAAGCGACCAATTTGACCGAATGTCGGTTGTCGATTTACTTGGAGAAAAAGAAAAAGTCTTCCCAGTCGGTAGACTTGATTATGATACTACTGGTGTTTTAATATTAACAAATGATGGTGATTTTGCTAATATGCTAATGCATCCAAAATATGAAGTTGAGAAAGAGTATTATGTCAAAATCAAAGGTTTACTTAGAAAAGAAGAATCAGCGATTTTAAGAAAAGGCATTATTATTGATGGAGAAAAACTAAAACCAGCAATAGTTAAAGATGTTAAGTATGATGAGAAAAAGGAAAACACTTTTCTTAATGTAATTATTACTGAAGGAAAGTATCATCAAATTAAGAGAATGTTTCAAGAACTGGGGCATGAAGTAGTTAAACTAAAAAGAGTTAGATATGGCAGTATCACCCTTGAAGGACTTGTGGAAGGGCAATACCGCGTCTTAAAACCGCATGAAATCAAGACTCTTTATCACCTGACAAATAATAAACAATGATTTTTGCCTTTAAAAATGCAAACTTAACCAATAAAATAGTGGTTAAATAAAAAAAATATGATATAATGTTTAGAGGTTAAAGGAGGAGAAATCATGGTTTATCATGCTTTAGCAATCGATGGCCCAGCTGGCGCTGGAAAATCTACTGTTGCGAAGACAATTGCAAAACGACTTGGCTATATCTATATTGACACTGGCGCAATGTATCGAGCAACAACCTATAAAGCACTTAGTTTAGAAGTAAATCTTAATGATCCTGATGCCTTTGATTTTCTTGATTCAACTGAGTTTGTCTTTAAAAATGGCGAACTGTTTATGGATTCCGTTAACATGACAAGTCTTAATCGACTTAAAGAAGTTAGTGATAATGTTTCTTTGGTTTCTTCGCATATTCCAGTGAGAAACAAACTGGTTGCTTTGCAAAAAGAAATTGCTGCAGAGAACAATGTTGTCATGGATGGTAGAGATATCGGGACAGTAGTGTTAAAAAATGCAGATCTAAAGGTTTTCTTAACCGCTACAGTTGAAGTAAGAGCAAAACGTCGATATGACGAATTATTGAGTTTAGGCACGAAAGTTAATCTACGTGATTTAGAAAATGATATTAAACGTCGTGACGCCTATGATTCAAGTCGCGATTATAATCCGCTAAAACAAGCAGAAGATGCGATATATATCGATACTTCAGATAAGAACATTGATGAAGTAAGCGATTTATTATACAAAAAATTTATGGAGATAGTGAACAAAGGAGAGTTTTAAAAATGGACATTTATAGCGAGAACAGAATGTATATCCCTAAAGTCGGCGATATCGTAACCGGAACAGTCGTTAAGGTTAACAAAGAAGAAGTATTGGTTGATATCAACTACTCATGCGAAGGTGTAATCTATAAAGACTATCTAAGTCTGAATAAGATTAACAGCGCAGAAGATTTACTTAAAGAAGGCGATAAAATCAAAGTTAAAGTAACTCAGTTTAAAAAAGGGGACGAATCAGATTCGCTATTATTATCACGTATTGATATCCTTAAGAGTGAGCTACACCAAGAAGTGAAAAACAATCTTGAAGTCAATAAAGATTATGATTTCAAAGTTAAAAAGAATGTAAAAGGTGGTTTAGTTCTTGATCATAAAGGCATTGAAGCTTTCTTACCAGAAAGTTTAATTTTCCTTCAAAATGAATCTCAGGATAAAGACGCTTTAGTTAATAAAACCATCAAAGCAAGAATCATTGAAATTACTAAACAAGGTAATCGTGATAAAATCGTTGTTAATCGTAAACAATTGGTTTATGAAGAGTTAAAACTTCAGGAGCAACAAGAACTAAACAAGATTAAACTTGATGACGTTGTTAATGTTAAAATCGAAAGAATTACTGATTTTGGTGCTTTCGCAAAGATTTCTAATTTTGTTGAAGGAATGATACATGTTTCAGAAGTATCCCATTATCATGTGAAGAATATAAATGATTATTTACATGTTGGCGATGAACTTGAAGCCAAGGTTATTAAAATCAAAGGTAAGAAAATTAGTTTATCGATAAAAGCTTTAAAACCGACTCCATGGGATTTGTTCTTAGAAAACCATAAAGTTGGTGACACAGTTAACGCCACTGTTGTCAGAAAAATGCAATATGGAATGTTATTAGAAGTTGAACAAGAAATAATTGGTTTGCTAAACCGTTTTGATTATTCTTGGAATCCACAAGAAAACTTAGCCGGAAATGTTCAAGTTGGCGATAAAATCGAAGTAGAAATTACTTCTATCGATAAGAAAAAACAACAATTTACGCTATCGAAAAAACATCTTGAATATAACCCATGGGCTGATATTAAACTGAAAAAAGGTGAACATATCAGTGCTACTGTCAAAAGAATTGAAGAAAAAGGTGCAGTAGTTCAAGTCGAAGAAGTTGAAGGATTCTTACCAATCAGTGAAATTTCTACTGAAAGAATCGGTAAAGTTGAAGAAGCTCTTAAAGTTAATGATATCGTTACAGTTGAAGTTTTGGAGTTCTATCCAAAAGAATGGAAATTAATTGTATCATTAAAAACGATTATCGATAAAAAAAATCGTGCTGAATACGAATCGCAATTACAAGAAAACGTTAGTTCAAATCAAAGTTTAGAAGAAATATTTAAAGCATACAAGAAATAATAATTTAAGAAGTTGGTGATAACATGTTGCCAGTTGTAGCGATTGTTGGACGTCCGAATGTCGGAAAATCAACATTATTCAACCGGATTGTCGGGGAAAGAAAAGCGATAACCGACGACCAACCAGGAATTACTAGAGACAGACTCTATGGACAAGCTTCTTGGTTAAGCAAACAATTTACAGTTATTGATACAGGGGGCATCGAGCTTAACGATGCACCTTTTTTAACACAGATTAAAGCTCAAGCTGAGATAGCTATAGCTGAAGCTGATGTCATAATCTTCGCTGTTGATGGTAAAAGTGGACTTTTACCAAGCGATAAAGATGTTATGGAGATCCTTTATCAATCAACAAAACCAATAATTGTCGCTGTAAATAAAGTAGATACCCAAAAATACGCTGATTCTATCTATGAGTTTTATGAGTTAGGTGCGACTAAAGTGCTTAATATCTCGTCAATTCATGGAATCGGTATTGGTGATTTATTAGATGAAGTTACCTCGCATTTGCCAGAAAAACCTAGTAAAGATTATGATGATACAACTGTCAAAATCTCGGTTATTGGTCGACCAAATGTTGGAAAATCATCATTAACAAACGCCATATTAGGGTACGAAAGAGTAATTGTTTCAGATATAGAAGGTACAACTACTGATTCAATTGACACACCATTTACGATGGATGGCGATAAATATGTCATAATTGATACTGCAGGAATGAGAAAACGCGGTAAGATCTATGAGAATCTTGATAAATACGCTAACCTAAGAGCAATGCAAGCAATTGATCGCAGTGATATCTGTCTGATGATATTAGATGCGACAACCGGGATAATTGCCTTAGATAAAAATATTGCTGGTTATGCGATAGAGAATAATAAAGCTTTAATCCTTATTGTTAACAAATGGGACGCTATTGAAAAAACTGATAAAACCATGCATGAATGGGAAGAAAAAATCAGAAATGAGTTTCGTTTCTTATCGTATATTCCGATTATCTTTTTATCAGCTTTAACTAAGTCAAGAATTCATACTTTAATACCTGTTATTCAAAAAACATTTGAAAACTATTCAAGAAGAGTTTCAACATCACTTCTTAATGAAATTATCCAAGAAGCGATGATTGTTAATCCACCAAAAGAACACAATCAAAAACGAATTAAAGTCTATTACGCTACCCAAGTTAAGGCTAAATGTCCGACTTTTGTCTTGTTTGTTAACGATACAAATGCTCTGCATTTTTCTTATTATCGCTTCTTAGAAAACCGGATCAGAGAGAATTTTGACCTTTTTGGTACGCCAATTTCAATTATTTTAAGAAATCGTGAATAAAATTAGTGAAAAATTAGTTTTTTTTCGCTAAATATCTTGCTTTTTTAAAATTATACAATTATAATAAACATATCTTTAAAAGGAGGAAAATAAAAATATGAACAAATCTGAATTAGTCGCAAGAATAGCTGAATTAGCAGACTTATCAAAGAAGGATGCTGAAGCTGCATTAAACTCAACAGTATTAGCAATTCAAGAAGCATTAGTAAAAGGTGAAAAAGTTGTATTAACTGGTTTCGGTACTTTTGAAGTCAAACAACGTAAGGCAAGAACTGGGCACGATCCAAGAACTGGTGAAACTATCCAAATCCCTTCATTAAGTGCTCCTACTTTCAAAGCTGGCAAAGTTTTAAAAGAAAAAGTTCGTTAATAATAATTAACGATATGGCTGAATTCTGTAAAAAGATTCAGTCTTTTTTTTGTAAAATATTACAATATATTTAACCTATGATATAATTAGAATGTAATTAGTATTTGGAAGGTGAAACATGAGAAAGACAAAGTTGATTGTAACAATTTTGATTGGCTTTAGTTTGATATATCTTATTGGCTGCAATAAAACAACCACTGAGACAACACAAACAACCCAACAAACTTCTAACTTAACCACTGAAACTACGACAGGTCCTGTCTTACTTTATAATGTAAATTTAACTAGTCTCACACCTAATTTTAATCAAAGTTTTACTGAGGTAGAGGCTGGTGAAGAGATTGCTTTACCTTTCTTAGAAAAAGCTAATCATTTATTTTTAGGTTGGACAGATGGAGTCAATACCTATTTTGAAAAACTGACTGTTAATAAAAATCTTGATTTAGAACCTTTATGGGAAGATATGAGTCAAGTCTTTTATTTTGATGAAGAAACTCTTTCAGAAGAAAATTATGTGACTTTAAGAACCTATCGTGGTAACGCTAAATACATGAGAATACCACAAACTTATAATGGCAAGAATATCATTGCGATTAATGCTTATACATTTAGATTATCAACACTAGAAGTAATTCAGATACCAAACACCGTATTGTATATTGAAACTAATGCATTTTCACAAGTGACCAATCTAAAAGAGTTAGTCTTTTATGGTGATGATTTCGGTAGTATTGACCATTTACTTGAACCTTCAGTTTATGACCAAATTATCAATAACTATTCCGATCAATGCGTTATCTTAACTGAAACCCAAACAAAAGACTCCTGGCAGTTTACGGAAGGTTGTCCTATCCAAAGAGTTAAAGGTAAGACATCACCGATTATCATCGATGAAGTAGAAATCTTTGCTTATGAAGTCGTATTGGATTTAAATTATTATGAGTCTGGTTATTTCCAAACGATTCAATACAATAATTTTAGTGACTCACCTTATCTAGAAAAAGTTATCTTATCCAGTCGTTTTCGTCAATTCTATCCGCCTATATTTTATGGCGCTGAATCACTTAAGAATTTGCTCATTGATAATAACAATCCAGTTTATACATCAATAGATGGAGTTATTTATTCGAAAGATTTAAAGAAATTATTCTACTATCCTCAAGGGCTTAACCAAGAGCATTTTATAATCCCAGAATTTGTTGAAACAATTGAGGATTTGGCATTTTCCATGAATGCGAAACTAAAAACGATTACCATCCCAGCGAATGTAATTAATATTAAAGAGAGCGCCTTTGGAAATCTCTTTGAATTAGAAAGTTTTATCGTCTTAGAAGGTAATGAGCAATACTACGCAATTGAAGGTGTTTTATACTCATATGATCAAGTCTTAATTAAATACCCACCTAAAAAACTAGGAACCTCTTATCAAATCCTTTTGGGAACCATGACAATTGGGCCAATGGCTTTCGCTAGAAACGCTTTTTTAGAAACCCTAGTTATACCTGATGGCGTTAAGACAATCTCTTACATGGCCTTTTATTTATCATTTAAAATCAAAGTAATTGATCTACCTACAAGTGTCGAAACGATTTCAGGTGATATTTTTCATTACAGTGATATTGAAACTGTGATTGTCAGAAGAGGTGAAGGTGAAGATGATATAACAAGATTGTCTTCAATGTTGAGCATGCCACCAGGGTTAATAAATTTTTACATCAATGATGATTATCTTGATATTTACTTATTGGATAATTTTTGGAAACAATTAGAAGCTGATATTAAACCTTTATCTGAACTAAAATAAAGCAGAATGTAATAGAAAAAGGCAAAGAATTTTCTTTGCCTTTTATACTGTCTTCTAGTTAAAAATTAACACCATAAATCATTAATACATAGATTAACCAAGATAAGAAGTTATTTAAGAAATGGACGGCGATAACAACGTAGATATTCTTATTTGATTTCCAGTAGATATAACCGAATACCAAGCCCATTGTTACATAAGGAATCGCTTGAACAAAGTCGCCGAAACTAATTACATGCATGATACCGAAAATTGCTCCTGTAGCGATAATCGCAACTATATGATTAGATCTTGGTTCAATGAGGTTAAAGATAACTTTACGGAATATTACTTCTTCAACAATTGGTGTCAAAACACATAGTAACATAAATAATAAGAATAAATTCAATGGATCAGCACTGAATAGCGATTGAATGACCATTTCATTCTCAGAAGTGCCTTGAACTCCTAAAGCAGTTAGAATCAGGTTAGCAATGATTAATGAAGCATAAACTAATAAAAACCCAGTGAAGATACTAGAGACTCTTGTTCGACGATTTCTCTTAAAATCTTCCCAATCCTTTTTAAAGTTCATTTTATCAACCACAAAGAAGATAACTGCAGTTATTGTTACTTGAAATAATGAAATGATTGTAAAAAGCATCGAAGGTGCATTAGCACTCACTAATACAGATATCGTAATTGGTTCAACAGAAGATATTAACTCATCATCAATAATAAAAGACTCATTAACCAGTATATCCTCACCCGAAAAGCTTTGACTGCCGATTAATTCACCATCGTCACCAAAGAAATCTACAGTAACAATAATAACGGGAATGGGTTGAAGATATCGATTGGTAAACTCGCCATTGATATCAATCTTAAAAGGATAGTTTTCATCTACTTGATTTGTTGTAGTGTTAATATTGTCAGAAACTGCAAAATTGACTTCAACTGTTTCTTCAATAACTTCAAGAGCATCTTTTAAGTACCCATACTCTGAATTGATTAATACGCCACTTAAAAATGTTACCAGCAAACTAACAACTATATAAAGCGCCAATAACATTCCATTTCTTTTATCTTCATCAGCACGGCGATAGAAATCGTCGTTCCGTGAGTTTAAGTCCATTTGTTTATTATAATTTCCATCTTGTTCTTTGACGTCATTTTTGTCAAATAAATCATCAAAATCACTCATATCTAATCACCTCGTTACAAGTATTATAAACTAAACAGACTTGTTTGTATAGTTAAATCTTCCATAAAAGCCCGTATCATAATTGACAAAATACCCTTTTTTAGTATAATAAAATATAGGTAAGAAAGAAGGTAAGGACATGTCAAAAAAATCATTTGCTGTTATTGGTGTTGGCCGTTTCGGTTTAGCTTTAATCGAGGAACTAATTCATCTTGAAGCCGATGTCTTAGTAATCGATAAGAATTTTGAGAAAATTGAAAAAATTGCCAAGATGGTAACCAACGCAGTTTGCCTCGATTCTACAGATATTGAAGCGTTAAAAGAGATTGGAATTAATAATTACGATACTGTTATCGTCGCTACTGGAATGAATGTTGATAATTCAATTCTAACAACTTTGATTCTTAAAGATTTAGGCGTTCAAGAAATCTATGTTAAAGTGCAAAGTGAGTATCATGCTCGAGTGGTAGAAAAACTTGGTGTTGATCCAGAACATCTTGTATGGCCAGAACAAGCTACTGGAAAAAGACTAGCTACAATCTTAATTTCCGGTAATTTTTTAGAGTATTTACAGTTAGATCAAAACTACTCTTTTATCTCAACTAATGTTACAAAGAAACTAATAGGTAAAACACTACTAGAACTAGAAATCAGAAAGAATTTCGGGATTAATATTGTTGCAGTAAGAAGAAACGAAAGAATCGTTATTCCTTCTTCTACAACACCATTTGAAGCTGACGATGAAATCTTGCTGGTTGGTCGTAATGATTTAATCACAAAATTTACCGTTTGGTTAAAACAGAAGAAGTTTATGAGTTAAGAATATTTCTTAACTTTTTTTTGAATATGATAATGAAAGAATTAATCATCGCCAGCAATAACGCTGGTAAAATCAAAGAGTATAAACAAGCACTTAGCAATAAAAATATTAAAATATTAACCTTAAATGATTTCGAAAGCATCGAGATAGAAGAACCGTATTCCAGTTTTGAGGAAAACGCTTTATTAAAAGCTAAAACCATCTTTGATAAATTCAAAATCCCATGTTTGTCTGATGACTCTGGGCTTGTTGTTGAAGCATTACCTGAAGAACTTGGAGTTAAATCAAAGCGTTTCTCTATATCCAACACAGATGAAGATAATATTAAACTCTTATTGGAAAAACTGCAAAATCAACATAATAGAAATGCTTATTTCATCTGTGTTATCTGTTTGTATTTAAGCCCTACAGATATCCGGGTTTATCAAGGAAAAACTCAAGGTTTAATTATTGATCAGCAAAGAGGTAATAATGGCTTTGGATATGATCCGGTTTTTTTAGTGCCTCAGTATAATAAGACATTTGCTGAACTAACCATAAATGAAAAACAAGAGTTAAGCCACCGAGGAAAAGCCATCAAACTGATGATCGAGGACTTGAAGAATGAAAATATTGATATTTAGTGACAATCATGGTGAAGTCGACAACGTTGAAAGAATAATCAAAATTAATCAACCACTTGATTATATTTTTTCTCTTGGTGATTCGGAAATGAAAGAGAAGGATTTAAGTGTCCTTGATGTTATCGGTGTTAAAGGAAACTATCCTTATGAACCAAAATTTCCTTATGAGCTTAACTTTCGCATTAGCGGTTGGAACTGTTACTTCACTCATGGACATCTTTACAATGTTAAATCCGGACTAACAAAACTGAAAGAAAAAGCCTTTATCAATCAATTTGACTTGGTTTTATTCGGTCATACACACCGAATACACCTAGAAGAAGAAAACAATACGATTTTCCTTAATCCTGGTTCATTATCAACTTGGCGTTCGAATGAAAACCCAACATATGCAATTATTAATGTCGAAGAGAATAATATAGAAATTAAAGTATTTAATATCTATCAGAATCTTATGAAGTCATTAGTCAAGAAAAGGTAGAAATGACGAAAACAACATTAGAACAAATCGAAAAACCAACTAAATCAGCTTATGAAAAGCAACTGTTGAATTTAAAAGACAACAGTTCTTTATATATGGAGACAATCAATCAATATCATAACTATTTAATCACAAGTAAAGACTATGATTATCTAATCAGTCTACTAGAAAAAGTTCTTAACGAAACGATTATTCAAGAACAAACACAAAGATTGGAAATCATCAATAAGTTGGTTAGTGTTCTTTTAAAAATCGAAGACTTCAAGAAGCTAAAAAGTGCTCTAGATTTGCGTGAAGAACTTATAACTAAAGAGTCCGACCAAATCCTGCAAAAATTCTATTACGCAGTCTGTTATGAAGGATTAGAAGATAATCTTAAAGCAATCGAAACCTTAATGGCAATAAAAGATACTATCTCTAATCAAAATTTGGTCAATAAATATCTTAAGCTGTCGATGCTCAATTTGAAAGTTAATGACTTTGAATCAGCCAATAAGTATTATCAAAAAGCCTTTCATTACGATTTGAATAAGAAGAATACAACATTTCTTCTTGCTGAATGTGATTTGTTAATCTATCAAAAGAACTATTTAAAAGCCTTAGAAGTCTATGAGAGTTACTATATAAAAACCAATAATAAGTATCGGTATTTAGATCGATATATAGAAATCCAGATGCATTTAAATCAATTGGCTGAAGCCTATAGTTTTTATGAAAAACATCTTGAAGTCATGAGTAAAGTCTTATCTAAACAATCACGAATCAAGTACTATGAAGCTGGAATTAAGCTGATGAAAAGATTACGTAATCATCAGGAAGAATCCAGATTAAAACTAGCTCTGAGTGAAATCCAAGAATCGATGATTCCACTACATAATCTCAATAATTTTATCTTACATTTCTTAGATAACAACTATGATAAAACATTCATAAAAAGAAGAGATATACTTCACAATATATTTATGGAAACGGCCAAATATCAGGTTTTCAGCAAAATGACTCTCCTTGATTTACAAGACAGAAATCCCATACTATTCCATTATTCAAAGGGGTTGTTGCTGGAAAAGGAAATCACAAATGAAAATGAAAGTGATAGTATATTCAAAGCAATTATCAACCAAAACTATCAAAGAAACTATGATAAAGAAAGTCTTACTAATTTTAAAGATGATGTTTTTGTCAACAGTTTAACAGAAAACATTTTTATCGGAGAAATCAGTGAGTATGAGTATTTGGTTTTCTATACAGAAAATCGTTTATATCAATCAAATAAAGATTTCTTTGATTTGATAGTTGTTGTCATTAAGAAGCTGTTTAATGACTATGATAAACATGGAATGAACTATCGTTTAATGGAAACAATTATTAAAGTTCTTGATCAACAGAATCAAGCTTTAATCTTGTTACAAGACAACACCTTTCATTTGCTTAATTCTAGTGCAAAAATATTATTGGAAACAGAAGCTGATTATTTAAGTTATGAGAAATTTCAGTCTTTTCTAGTGAAAAATGTTTACCCTGACGAATTACTAAAACTAAAAGATATTAATATTAAGTATCAGGGAAGTTATTTAAAGAATATCAACTTTCAAATTATTGTTAATGACTTAGATATCTTCTTATTTGGAAAAGAAGTAATTATCGAAAAAAAGATTGCAAAGTATGAATTAATAGATAGCATTTACAAAACAACCGTTAAAGGTGATGCAACATTATTGCTTTTTAATCTTCGTGGATACCATGAGTTATTAAAAGATTATTCTTTTTATCCTTATGAAAAGTTCATTGACAAGTTTATCGAAATCGTCAGGATTAGTTCTCGTAATTACTGGTTAAATGCTTATCTAGAAGGCTTGGATAATATTTATGTTCTTTTAACTACTAAAGATAAAAGAATTATCAAAAGAGTTGTTGATGAAGCTCTAGAAAAGGTTTATAGTACCTATGATTTGCGAGTTTCATCGATTAGTCTTAAAAATGAGATATGTGTCGACGATATCATTGACTTGAAGTATTTAATCGCTATTAGTAACAATCAAGAACGTTATGTAATTGATAATAAGCATTTTCGTATCAATAAGGAAGTTTCTAAAACGATTTTGCTAAATACCAAGAAGATGCTTACAGATAAACAAGTTAAATTAGCTTTTCATCAAGTAGTAAACTGGCAAAATCATAGTTTTAGTTTCATCTATGTGGATGTCTTAGAAAAAGCTCTCCTAGGTGATAAAGAGTCTTTAAAACGAATAATCCGTGCTAATGAGTTAGAGAATGATTGGGACCAGTTGGTTTTAAACCAGTTAATTAAAGATATTCGTTTAAGTGGCTTTAGTTATCGTTTTATCATTGATGTAAGTCCTGTGATATTAGAGGATGAAAAGATTATTAACAAATTTAAAAAACGTTTGCAAGACAAACTACAAAAAGACTTTGATTTAATCTTTGTTGTTGATTTTAATGATTTGGATCGATTGCTTAAAAAACCTTTAAAGAAAGAAAACCTGGCTATTTCAAATATCAGTTATGATTTAAAGGTTAATGAAATTGATTTGTTGGCTGGATTTAAGTATTTGTTCATTGAAAACAATGAAGTTTTATCAACTAACTGCGATTATTTATTTAAGATAGCTAAAGACTACAACCTAGAAATTATCTTTAATCATGGTAAGGCTAATTTAACGAAGAGTTTTTTACAAGATAAAGGAATTACTTTTGTTTTGGGAGAAGCTTTTAGAAGTGTTGACAATCTCGGCAAGTTCCGAGAAAAGGAAGTGAACTAAATGGAAAAGAAATGGTGGATGACAACCAATATCTATCAAATCTACTTAAGAAGTTTCTATGATAGTAATAATGATGGTATCGGTGATTTGGTTGGTTTAAGACAGAAACTTCCTTATTTAAAATCCTTGGGAATCGAAACTATTTGGATTTCCCCACATTACGATTCACCAATGGATGATAACGGCTATGATGTTCGAGACTTTTACAAGGTTAGTTCGGATTATGGCAATCTCTCGGATTTTATGGATTTAATGAAATCAGCTAAAGAGATGAAAATGAAGGTTTTAGTTGATTTAGTCTTAAACCATACAAGTGATGAACATCAATGGTTTGAGGCTGCAAAGGATCCAAACCATCCTAAACACCATCATTATCATGATTATTATATCTGGCAAAAGCCAAAAATAGATGAGCATGGCAACAAACAAAGACCTACTAGATGGATAAGTTGGTTTGGTGGACCAACCTGGACATATAATGAGTTGACAGATGAATACTATTTACATATATTCTCAAAGAAGATGCCAGATTTAAATTGGCGTAATCAAAATCTTAAAAATGACATAAAAGCAGTCATTAAATTTTGGATTGACTTAGGGGTTGATGGTTTTAGAGTTGACGCTGCTAATCATTTAGAGAAGAACTGGGATTTTCCTGATGGTGTTCCTGGATACGAGAATTTTTCTTCACTACCAAAGCATCATGAGTATATCAAAGAACTAGCATTAGAGTTATTTGAACCATATAATCTATTAACCTTAGGCGAGTCTGGTGGTGCTTCGAAAACAGAAGTTAGAAAATATGTGGGTTTTAACTCTCATGAGTTTAATCTCTTGATTCACTTTGGTCATTGTTGGGCTGATACAGGTTATACAAATGATATAGTCACTGGAAAATGGTCAAAAACCGAGTTAAGAGTTAATGACATCAAAAAGAGTTACGCACATCAGTATCAAGTTATAGCTAATCAAGGCTTTAATCTGATTTATTGGCATAATCATGATCAACCTCGCGTGGTATCCCATTACGGAAATACTGATAAATATCATCTAGAAAGTGCTAAAATGCTTGCTATAACGCTCTATTTCATGCCAGGAACAGCGATAGTTTATCAAGGTGAAGAGATTGGTATGACAAATGTGCTTTACGATGATATCGAAGATTTTCGTGACGTTGAAGTTTTTACAGAATACAACAATATGATGAATAAAGGTGCTACTCAAGAAATAGCTCTAAAAGCAATAGTGGATCGTTCTAGAGATAATGCTAGAAGTCCAATGCAGTGGAACGACGAACTGCATGGCGGCTTTTCTTCCGTAAAACCATGGATGAAAACCAATTATAATTACCAAAAAATCAATGTTAAGAATCAAGAAAACGATCCTAACTCGATATTAAATACTTATCGCTTTATCCTCCATCACCGAATAAAGGATAGCGAGAATATTGTTTTTGGAAAGATTAATTTTTTGAACTTAGAAGATAATGAAAGTTATTGTTATATCAACCGGGGAAAAGATAAGGATTACTTAGTGATTGCGAATTTTAAAGACTATGAAATTAATCTAAAACTTACTGGAATAAAACTTAATGACTGGGAGTTTTTCTATGGTGATGAAACGAAGTTAGTAAAAGAGTTGGAACTTAAGCCGTATCAGACAGCTGTTTTTATTAAAAAGAAGGCTTAATAATAGCCTTTTTTTAGTTCTTATTTGCTTTAAATTTACGGCTTTATATGATAAAATAAATAAGCGTTAATTAAATATAGGAGAAAGTTTATGGAATCGAGAAGAGTAATAAGAGAAAATGTTATCAAAATCATCTATCAGGATATTCTTGGTGGCGATTATAATGAAACTGATTTTAGTGAAGAAGTGAATAACGCTATTAGATCTGTAAGAGAAGTTTATGAGCAAATTGATGAAATTATTACTAAGAATCTAGAAAACTGGACTATTGATAGGTTGAACTACGTTGATTTAGCGATTCTTAGATACGCAACTTATGAAATGAAGTATCTTAAACTACCAGCTAATATCGCGATTAATGAAGCTTTGGAAATAACCAAGAAGTATTCTAATCTTGATGATGATCTAGCGAAGAAGTTCAATAATCGTTTATTAGAGAGTATTAAGAGCTATTTAGTCAATCATGGATAGACAGTATTTAACTGTTACTGCTTTAAATCGTTATTTAAAGTTTAAACTGGATAATGATAATGAACTCCAAAATATTCTTCTTAAAGCTGAAATCTCCAATTTTAAACGCCATTCACGTGGTCACCTATATTTAAGTTTAAAAGATGAACAATCACAAGTAAGCGCGATTATGTTTGTTTCTAATACAAAAAGCCTGAATTTTAATCCAAAAGATGGCGACAAAGTTATCGTAGAAGGTTATATCAGTGTATATGAAGCTTATGGGACATATCAGATTTATATTCAAAAAATGGATTTAGATGGTGTCGGTGATTTATACTTAGCTTATGAAAAACTAAAAAGCGAGTATAATGCTAAAGGTTATTTCCTTGATACTCACAAACAAAAATTACCTAGTTTTCCTAAAACTATCGGTGTAATCACCTCACCAACAGGTGCGGCAGTCAGAGATATTATCAATGTGATTAATTCTCGTTTTCCTTTGACAAAAATTATCATTTATCCTGCATTAGTTCAAGGAGTTAACGCCAAAGAATCAATTGCCAATCAGATTACCAAAGCTAATCAAGATAATTTAGTCGAGGTTTTGATTGTTGGTCGAGGCGGTGGGTCAATAGAAGACTTATGGGCTTTCAATGAACCATTAGTAATTGAAGCAATCTATCATTCAAGAATTCCGCTTGTGAGTGCTGTTGGTCATGAAACTGATGTTACTTTAGCCGATTTTGTCTCAGATGTTAGAGCTTCAACACCGTCACATGCTGCAGAAATCTGTGTTAAGAATTATCGCGATGTCATTTTTGATATCAATAATCAACAAAAACGTTTAAACATGGCTTTAAAAAACCTTTACGTTAATGCATACAAACACTTCCAACAAGTGATTTCCAGACCAGTCTTAAAGCAACCATATCGTTTAATTGAAACTAAAGAGTTAAGATTTTCTAGTTTACAAGACCGATTAATAAGAAATAATCCTCTTATTTTGATTGAAACAAGAAAAGAAAAGCTCGCTTCATACATCAAACAGATTAAGAATGAGTATAATCATTATCTGTTTGTTAGGAACCAAAACTATAGACAATTAATAGAAAAACTGGAGTTAACCAATCCTTTAAACATCATGAAAAAAGGCTATGCAATCATCAAACAAGATCAGATAATCAAGAAACATTACCAAGAGATAGATGCTACTAAAGAAATTTTAGTTCAAATCTCGGGCGGAGAAATAACCGCTAAGATTTCGAAAATGAAAGGAAATCAAGATGAGTAAATTAAGTTTTGAAGAGAACCTTCTTAAACTAGAAGAACTTGTAAAAAAATTAGAATCTGGAGATAACAATCTAGATGAAGCAGTTAGATTATATCAGGAAGGAATTGCACTTGCCAAACTTTGTCATGAAGAGTTAAAGAACGCTGAAGAAGTGATAGTAAAACTTATGGATGGGAATGACTTGGTAGATTTCAAAAAGGAATAATCGATGAATTTATTTGACATTAAAAATCCCCAGTTCTTAAAAGAGTATAGTTTAAAAGAATTACGCGATTTGGCTGAAGAAATTCGTGTTTTTCTTATTGAGCAAATCGCTGTTACTGGCGGTCACCTCTCTTCTAACCTCGGAGTTGTGGAACTTACCATCGCCTTGCATTATGTCTTTAATTCGCCGACAGATAAACTTGTTTTTGATGTTGGTCATCAAGCATATGTTCATAAGATTTTAACAGGAAGAGCTAAAGATTTTCCGACTTTAAGAAAGTTTTCTGGTTTATCTGGATATCAAAATAGAACGGAATCAGAACATGATGGATGGGAAGCTGGTCATTCTTCAACTGCTATAGCGGCAGTTGCTGGTTTTGAACTTGCAAAAAGCATCAATAATACACATGAAAGAAATATTGCAATAGTTGGTGATGGTTCCTTAAATAGTGGCTTGAGTTTTGAAGCTTTGAATTATCTTGGTCATCATAAAGATATCGCTCCAATCATCATTCTTAACGATAACGAAATGAGTATATCCAAAAATGTTGGGCGTTTATCAAAATTATTAAATAAGACTCGTTCAACAAAATTATATACTTACGCAACAAAATCTAATCGTCGATTACCAAAGTTTTTATATCGAATGAAAGTCAGATTAGCCAATATGGTTAGAGGCTTTGCCAATAACTTGACTATTTTTGATCAACTAGGATTTTCTTATTATGGTCCAATAGATGGTCATAATCTCAAAGATTTAATTAAATTCTTGAATATCGCTAAGCACCGCAATCGTCCGGTTGTCTTACATGTGATTACAAAAAAGGGTAAAGGTTATGCGCCTGCAGAAAACGACCAAAGCGGTTTATGGCATGGCGTTGGACCATACGATGTTAAAACCGGCAATTTTCTAACAAAAAAGAAGGAAGATTTTAATAGTTGGAGTAATATTATCAGTGATTATCTTCTTGATTATGCCAAAACAAATGACGATTTTCGCATCATTATTCCAGCAATGATTACCGGTTCAGGATTACTTGAATTTGAAAAGACTTTCCCAGATAAAATTATTGATGTTGGTATTTGTGAAAGTTTCGCGGTATGTTTTAGTTCAGCTTTAGCTATAAAGGGCTTAAAGATATTTTTACCGATTTATTCATCATTTTTACAAAGAGCATATGATCAAGTAGTCCATGATTTGACTAAACAAGAAGCCAAAATTGTTATTGGCATCGACAGAGCAGGAGTAGTTGGCGCTGATGGTGAAACACATCAAGGTGTCTTTGATATTGCTTATCTAAAACATGTTCCTAATATTGAAATCTTGCAACCATCAACCGCTGTTGAAGCAAGAGCGTTATTGGATTACGCTTTTAAATATAGTTCTAAGTCGGTAGCAATTAGATATTCTAAGAATGACACAATGATTTATAAACAAGAAAAGTATGAACCGATTACTAAACCAACATGGTTAGAAATTAATAACCAAGGTGAGTTTAATTTAATTGCTTATGGCGATAATTTTGTTAGATTACAAACTTATATTGAAAAGCATAAACTACCAATCAATCTATATAATGCGTTATTTATCAAACCAATGGATGAAGAGATGATAAAGAAAATTTTTTCCAGCAAACTTAAAACCTTTGTGGTTGAGGACGTCGCTAAAATCAGCGGTTTAGGTTCTTCAATTCTCGAGTTTGCTTGTGATCACAATTTAGTCATTGACCTGAAGATTCTTGGTTTACCAGATGAGTTTATTGAACAAGGAACTCAAGAAGAGATTTATCTGAAATACAATCTCGATACAGAGTCAATCATAAATACTATTCTAAATAAGAGGTAATTATGCTTAAAAGTCTAGAAGTTCGTAATTTCGCAATCATTGATTATATTAAACTCGATTTCTTCGCAGGAATGACTGTCTTGACTGGAGAAACTGGAGCTGGAAAAAGCATCATTGTTGATGCTATTTCTTTAATCTTGGGTGATAGAGCTCAAAAAGAAATGATTAGTTCAAAGGCAGAAGCTGCAGAGATAACCGGTGAGTTCATCGTTGACTCGAAAGAAATCAAAATGATTTTAGAACTTAATAATATCGATTATGAAGAGATTTTGACAATTAATCGGATAATCTCCAAAGACAATAAGAATATTGTCAAAATTAATAATCAGGTTGCTTCTTTAAAAACCTTAAAAGAATTGGCGAATTATTTAGCAGATATTCATTCTCAGTTTGACACCAATCAGTTGATTAATCCAGAAAACTATCTAGATTTGATTGATAATTTCCGTAAAAACCGAATTCAACCACTTTTAGAAAACTACCAACAAGCTCTAGTTATCTATAAAGAGAAAATTAAAGAACATCAAGTTTTTGTAAATAAGCGTGATGATTCCTTAAAGAAACTTGATTTGTTCAAGTTCCAACTCTCAGAACTTGCCAACCTTGATTTAAAAGTCGATGAGTATGACCTATTAGTAGAACAAATCAATGTCATGGATAATATCGACAAGATTAACACCACTTTAGAAAAATCAAAGTACTTATTGAATGATGAAGAGGTTTTAAGCAAAATCTATGAGATTAAAGAAGATATCAATCGAATAAGTCGATATGCCAATGAATTTGACTTAATCAAAGAAAGATTGACAAATGTTTATTACGAACTTGATGATATCAGTTCAATCATCACAGATAGACTAGAAAAGTTAGATTTTTCCAAAGACGATTATGAACAAAAAATAACAAGAATCAATGAGTTAGAAAAGATTCAAAAGAAGTATGATAAAAACATTGAAGAACTTATCGAGTATCAAAACTTCTTAAACAATGAAATCGATCAGGTCGAAAACTTTAGTGAGGTTCTTGAAGAAAAGAAAAAAGCCGTTGAAACTGCTTATAACAAGTTGCTAATCCATGCTAAGAGTTTAAGTGATTTCCGAAAAGATATCGCTAAGCGAGTGACTAAGGATATCGTCGATACTCTTCATGAATTAGTAATCACTCATGCCTTGTTTGATATCTCTTTTACAAATCTTCAACCAAAGAATGCATTTGACAGTAGTATTTTTAAATTATCCGGACTTGATGAGGTTGAATTTCTAATCTCAACAAATAAGGGTGAACCTCTAAAACCATTAGCTAAAACAGCTTCTGGTGGAGAGATGAGTCGAGTGATGTTGGCTTTTAAAACAATCTTTGCTCGTTCTCAAAAGATCCCTACGGTTATCTTTGACGAAATCGATACGGGAATTAGTGGTTATATAGCAAAACAAATAGCTAGAAAGATTAATGAATTAGCACAGATCACTCAGGTTATATCAATTACACATATACCACAAGTAGTAGCGCAAGGCAAACATCATCTAGCTGTGACAAAACAAATAAAAAATAACACTACATTAATTAGTGTTAAATACTTAAACTATGAAGAAAGAGTTATCGAAATCGCTAAAATGGTCAGTGCTGATCGAGTAACTGAAGCAGCTAAAGACATTGCCAAAGAATTATTGACTGAATAAAAAAATCATCGCTGTCAGCGATGATTATTTTTTATAGTAAGATAGTTCCACTCAATACTTCAATAGCGCCAATAATAGCTGCTATTAATAGGCCTAAGAACATTCCCACAGCAAGAATTAGAAGAACTAATCTGCCAAACTTACTTTTAGTTGGATTGTAAGTTTTGATTTCTTTTTCTTGTGGGGTTGGTTTCTTTTTGGTTTTATTATTTGCCATGTTTTCACCTCATTCGCTTGTTCCTTGAGTTTCTCATATATTATAAACTAAATCATTTAAAAAATAAAGTATTATTTCTTTAACTTATTGATTTAAAGCTTTTAAGTAGTCAATTACTGCTTGTGTCAAGTATTCAGGAGTGGAAGCACCTGAAGAAACACTAACTATCTTTACGTTAAGCAAATCATTTGGATCAATATCTGTAACACTTTCAATTAGACGTGTTTTGGTATTGGTGAGTTCATTGGATAGTTTTACAAGGTTCTTAGTGTTATTTGATCTTGGATCACCAACAATATAACATAAATCAACATTTTTGTTGCCATTGATAATCGCGTTTTGTCTGAATCTTGTCGCATTACAGATTTCTTCAAGAATAACAGCTTCAGGAAACAAAACTCTTATCTGATCATGAATTGGCTTAATATCATTGATACTGAAGGTTGTTTGATTGGTCACAAAAATTGGTTGTTGAATTTCTAAAGTTTTTAAATCTTCAACTGTTTCAACTAGAAAGACTCGATTACTCAAACTTAATGAAGCATTAGTTTCAGGATGGTTGTTCTTGCCAATATAAATTACTGAATAGCCAAGATTGAGATGTTCAATGATTGAATCATGAGTTTGATAAACGTCATTACATGTCGCATCTATTAGAGTTAAGCCATTTTCCAGGATTTTTGCTTTAACAGTTTCTTGAGTTCCGTGAGCGGAAAGAATGACTGTTCCTTTATTTATATTCTCAATTAAAGTCATTCTTGATTGATTGCGATCATCTAAAGTAATTGCGCCTAGAGCTGTCAACTCATCAACAACGTGATGGTTATGAACAATGAAGCCCAAGACATAGATTGGCCGAGGTAAGGTCGGATTATTTAGACTAGACTTTACTAGTTCAATCGCGTTATAAACCCCTTTACAAAAACCTCTGGGGTTAATTTTCTTTACAATCATCGATATTACCTCATTTTCATTTTACTTATTACTATAAATATTATATAATAAAAGGTGAGATTTGACTAGAAAGATGGTAATCAGATTATGAAAAAATTTAATAATGAATACTTAAACCAAGCATTAGAAGCAATTGGTTTTAAAAAGCTAACTGAAGTACAAGAAAAGGTAATTGATATCTTTAATTCTGATAATGATTTAGTAATAGAAGCAAAGACGGGTTCGGGAAAAACCCATGCTTTTTTATTGCCAATTTTAGATGAGTTAGATTATACCAAACAAGAAGTTCAAGCGACAATTATCGCACCAACTAGAGAATTAGCAAATCAAATTTATCGTTTTGCCAATGAGCTTATCAAGTATTCCCAAGTAGATATTAGTTGTCATCTATATGTTGGTGGTGAAAACAAAGAGGAAGAACTTAACTGGTTAAAAAAATATCAGCCACAAATTGTGATTGGCACACCAGGAAGATTGCAAGATTTGGTTGTTCAAGAAAATGCTTTAAAGATATATACTACGAAATTCTTCGTTATTGATGAAGCTGATATGACCTTAGATCATAATTTCTTAGAATTGGTCGATAATCTTGCGGCAACTGTTAAATCAGCTAAATTCTTAGTATTTTCCGCAACTATTCCTCTTAGGTTAAAACCTTTCTTAAGAAAGTACATGAATAAACCGCTTTTCATCGAAGTTCACCCAGATGAAATCTCAAATTTAAATATCGAGCATTATTTCATAAAGACTAAAGAACAAGATCGTTTTATTATTTTAAAGAAACTTGTAGATATCCTTAATCCTTATTTAGCAATCATTTTTTGTAACACTAAAGAAAGTGCTAATCAAGTCTTTGACTGGTTGCAAAATCAAGGTAAGAATGGTTGTTTGATTCATGGTGATATCGATTATCGTAAAAGAAAACAAATCATCAAGCGAATCAACAATCTCGAGTTTCAATATATCGTAGCTACAGATATCATCAGTCGTGGCATCGACATTATTGGTGTATCTCATATCATCAACTATGAATTACCTAAAGATTTCGAGTTTTATATCCACAGAAGTGGTCGAACAGGTCGGATCGATTTTGATGGTGTTTGTCTTTCACTATATGAGTTTGATGATAATACATATTTAGATCGATTAGAATCTAGAGGGATAAAGACTCAATATAAAACTATCAAAAATCAAGAAATTGTCGATGCAAATGTTAGAAACAAACGTGAAAAAAGAGTAAGGCCAAAAACGGAATTAGATCATCAAGCAAAATTAAAGGTTAGAATCTCAAAAAAAGTCAAACCAGGATATAAGAAGAAATATCAAGAAGCAATCAATAAAGAAAAGAAAAAATTAGCTAGAAAGAAGAGATAATATGGGATTAAATGTCGTGCTTTTCCAACCGGAAATACCGCAAAATACCGCAAACATCATGCGCACTTGTGCTGGCACTGATGTTTACTTGCATTTAATTAAACCGATTGGCTTTAAACTTGATGCTAAGTACTTAAAAAGAGATGCAGTTAACTATCTTGATTTTGTTGATTATAAAGTCTATGAAGACTATGACGATTTTCTAGAAAAAACTAATGGTGATTATTATTTTCTAACTCGTTATGGCAAAAAGACACCAGTTGAGTTTAATTTTTCGGATAGCACAAAAGAGATTTATTTAGTATTTGGTAGAGAATCAACTGGTATACCTAAAGAGATTCTTCAGAATAATCTTGATAAATGTGTTAGATTACCAATCAATGATAAAATTAGATCATTAAATCTTGCCAATACAGTCGCAATCATGATTTATGAAGTTCTAGGGCAACAAAACTACAATGACCTATATAAACATGAACCCGAGTCTTTAAAAGGTCCAGATTGGCTTGAAGAGTAGGGTGATGTTTATGGAAGGATTAGTTGGTAAAAAAATTGTTATTCATAGCTATAAACACGATAAAACCTTACATCGAATTTGGAAAAATGCAACTATCTTAGAAGAAAATGAGGATTATTACATTGTAGCTAATCATCGAACAAAAGTCGTAGAATCAACGGGGCGTTTCTGGTATACAAGGGAACCTTCTGTGTCTTTCTTTTTTAAGAACCATTGGTATAATGTTATTGCGATAATCAAAGATCAAGAAGTTAGCTATTATTGCAATGTTGGTTCGCCAGTCTTAATCGATGAAGAAGCGTTAAAATACATTGATTATGATCTTGATTTAAAAGTTAACAGTGATTTTTCTTATAAGATACTTGATATCTACGAATATAAGATGCATCAGAAAATTATGGAATATCCTGAAGATATCAAACAGATTCTTGCAAAGGAAATGTTAAATCTTAAGGCACGTATTGATAAACGAAGGATTCCTTTTGACCCAAAACTTGTTCTAGAGTGGTATGATGTTTTCTTAAAACTAAAAAAGAAGTAATAAACATCGTTTTTTTTAAGGTAAATAGAGGTAAATATAGTAAGTTAAGAAGATTAATTTTGATATTAATCTTTTTTATGATATAATATTTTAGGACAAATAAGAGAGTTTATTTTTTTAGATGGAAAGGTATACAACTTTTGTATATGTGGTGAGTGATGTGGAATTAATTTATAAGGTAAAAAAACCAGAAACAATCAAGAGATTTATGACAGAGAATAATATTCCTACAAGCATCTTACAAAAGGACGAGAAGAATTATAAGATTTTTGTTAATAATGAGATTAAAGCTCGTAAAGATACAGTTAGAAAAGGCGATAAGATTCATTTTCTTCTTGAAGAAGAAGGTTTAAATAAGGGTGTTGAGGCTGAAGAGTTTAATCTTGACATCGTTTATGAAGATGAGAGCATTTTAATCGTCAATAAACCTGCAAATATGATCATGACTGTCTCAAAAAATCAGCCGACTGGTACTTTAACAAATTATTTAATTGCTTATTATCAGAAAATCGGTCTTAATAATATGGTTCATTTCATCAATAAACTTGATCGTGAATCTTCTGGGATAGTAGTTGTTGCTAAACATCGTTTTATTAAGTTCTTATTATCAAGCAAAGTTGATAATGAACTGAAGTTTTCTTATAAAGCTTTAGTTGAAGGAAAAATGGATGCAAAAGATTTTGATATTTGCTTGCCGATTAAGAAGTTAGATAACTCATTTTTACGTGAAGTGGCTTTAGAAGGTGGCGATGAGTGCAGTACTAAATATCATGTTGAAAAAGAATATCGCAATCATTCATTATTAGATTTGAATGTGGTTGGGAAAATTCCTCATCAGATTCGTGTTCATCTATCATATTTTGATCGACCGATCGTTGGAGATAAAGTCTATAACAAACATGAAGCTTCTACACCGTTAATGTTATTCTGTTATAAAACAGATTTCATTCATCCGGTTTCGGAAACACCGATTAAGGTTGTTTTAGATTTACCTGAGTATTTTCAAGAGTTCATTAAAAGCATAAAATAAATTCCAATCGATTTTGATTGGAATTTTCTTTTATTTTATGTAGTTTATTAAAAGATTTAATGTATTCTCTAAAGCGAGTTTATGAGTTCTTTCCATCCCATGTGAGGCATGGACTCCTGGGCCGATAAGCGCCCCTTTGAAGTCTTTTCCACCTCTTAGAGCTGCAGATACATCGGAGCCATAAAAAGGATAGATATCGGTAGCATAACTAATTTTGTTTGCTTTGGCAATTTCAACTAGTTTACTGGTAATTTGATAATCATAAGGTCCACTTGAGTCTTTGCAGCAGATTGAGACATCTTGTTCAGTACAGCTTAAATCATCGCCAATACAGCCCATATCAACAGCTATCAACTCATCAACTTCAGGAATGTATGAAGCCCCATGGCCAACTTCTTCATAAGTGCTGATAATAAAGGTGAGATTAGCTCGTGGAGTTATATCTTCTTTTTTAAGATATTTTAGTAATCCAAAAAGAATTGCTACAGAGATTTTATCGTCAAGAAAACGACTTTTGATAAAACCTGATTCAGTAATAATCGTTTTTGGATCAAAGAAAATAAAATCACCAGCTGCTATCCCTAATTTTTCTACTTGGGATTTGTCTTTAACAAGTTCATCAATTCTTACAACCATTTTATCAGGGTTTCTTTCGATTGTAGTCGCATCTTTATAGACATGAGTAGAAGGACTGGTTGAAAGAAATGTACCTTGATAGTTTTGGTTATCTCTAGTATGAACCGTGCAATATTCACCATCTAGTGTTGGCCAGATTGGTCCGCCAATCGTTGTGAATTTTAAAGTTCCGTCGCCATTAATACTTCTAATCATCGCTCCTAAAGTGTCCACATGGCCGCTTAAACCGATAGTATGATTAGTTTTGCCTTTGACTTCAATAATTAGATTGCCTTTTTTGGTTTTCTTTGTTTGATATCCTAAAGTATTAACTTCATCATTGATATAGTTAATCACATTCTCGGTATATCCTGATGGAGAGGGAATGTTAAGAATAGCTTTAGCAAAAGTTAAAATTTCGTTTATATAATTCTCTTTCATAAATTTGTTCCTTTCAATATAATTTTCTACTTTAGTATAACATATAAATAGTTGATATAATCGGGAATATTTCTTTAATTTATATTTTTATTGTGTTAAAATAGACTTTAGGGATGTGATTTTAATGGTTGTTGTTTTTGGAGGCGCGTTTAACCCGCCAACTATCGCCCATAAAGAAATATACTACCTAATTGATAAATTGGTTGGTTTCGACCATTTTATCTATTTACCTGTGTCTAATAAGTACAATAAAAGCACTTTAATCTCTGATGTTTATCGAATTGACATGTTAAAAATTTTAATTGAAGACCTTCCTAAAGCTTCGTTATCTTTATTAGAAATCGATGACCCTAATTATCTCGGCACTTATGAAAGCCTAAAAAGATTGAAAGAGTTTTTTCCTGAAGAGGATATTGCCTTTATTGTTGGGTCTGATAATCTGCTTAATCTGAAGAAATGGATTAAAGCTGACGCTTTAATTGCGGAGTTTAAGTTTATTGTTATTAATCGCAATCGTTTAGATGCGAAAAAAATAATTGAGAAAGAACCATTACTAAATAAATATAAAGAAAATTTTCAAATCATTTCTGGATTTAACCAATACATTTCTTCAACTGCATTTCGAGATAGTTTAGATCCGAGTTATGTTGTCGATAAGGTGTATCAATACATTATGGAAAATGATTTGTATCGAGGTAATTAAGAATGGAAAATGGGTTTTTAAAAGTTGCTTTGGTCTCTCCTAAGTTAGAGGTCGGTAATCCAAAATTCAATGTAAGCGAAATGTTAAAAGCACTTAATGATATTCAATCTCATTTGGTGGTTTTTCCTGAACTGTCAATCACTTCATATTCATGTGGTGATTTATTTTTCCATGCTAATCTGTTAGAAGATAGCATTAAAGCTCTTGATTACTTTGTAAGAAATAATCATTATAAAGGTGTTGTCATTTTAGGCATGCCGATTATTCTTGATCAATTGGTTTTAAATTCAGCAATTATCATTCAAGAACATAAGATTCTTGGGGTCGTTCCAAAGTTTTATCTTCCTAATACAAAAGAGTATTACGAAAAAAGATGGTTCAACTCCGGTTTTGATGTTATTGATAATTATCAAGAGATTACTTTGCTTAATCAAAAAGTGCCTTTTGGCAATCTGATTTTTGATAATAACGAAGTTAGTTTTGGTGTCGAGATTTGTGAGGATATGTGGGCAACGATTTCTCCTGGAAACCTTTTGAGTGTCAATGGCGCTAATATCATTATAAATATTTCCGCTTCAAATGAGGTTGTTGGCAAAGAACATATTCGCAGAAACTGTGTTTTAGAGCATTCAAGGAAGAACAGCGGGGCTTACATCTATGTTTCTGCTGGGGCGAGTGAATCAACTTCTGAAACAGTCTTTTCTGGCCATAACATCGTCGCAAATAACGCAAGATTGATCAAAGAAGCTAATCTATTTTCCTTAAATACAGAGATTATGGTAACTGATATCGATGTCAATCGTTTAAAATATGAAAGAAGAATCAATTCTTCTTATCGTGATTCGGTTTTAAAATATCGTTTAAAGTATCAGACAGTTAAATTTGACTTGCCAATCATAGATAATTTTAAGTTTACAGAGACATGGGACAAAACGCCTTTTGTTCCTAAGGAAAGAATACAAGAAGGTTTCAAAAGAATTTCTTCGATTCAAGAATTTGGTTTAGCAAAACGCTTAAGCCATACTGGTATAAAAAATATTGTTATTGGTGTTAGTGGTGGCTTAGATTCTAGTTTAGCGATATTAGTAGCCGCAGGTGCTTTAGACCAACTTGGATTACCTCATAAACATATTTATGCCTATACTTTACCAGGACTTCATACTTCTTCAAGAACTAATGTAAATGCCAAGAAGTTAATGAAACTTTTAGGTGTGACTTATGAAGAGATTGATTTGAAACAACATATAAAAGATCATTTAGATTTGATTAAGCATGATCAAAATCTTCAAGACATAACCTATGAAAACGCCCAAGCAAGAGCGAGAACAATGGTTTTAATGAATTTAGCAAATAAACATAATGCTCTGGTTTTAGGGACAGGAGATTTATCTGAAATCGCTTTAGGTTGGTCAACTTATAATGGTGATCAAATGTCAATGTATAATGTTAATGGTGGCGTGCCTAAAACGGTTGTTCAATTTATGATAAAAGCTTATGCTGATTTTCGTTTTTCTGGTGAGTTAAGAGAGTTGCTATATGATATCTTAGATACACCGATTACTCCAGAACTGGCTGATGCACAAGCAACCGAGCAAATTATCGGTAAGTATGAAATCAACGATTTCATTCTTTATCGTTATATGGTCGCTGGTGACACCGCTGAAAGAATTAAGTATTTATTAAACATTGCTTTTGAACTAGATGAAAAAGAGTGTAATGATTATGTTGATAATTTCTTTACGAGATTTTTCCAACAAGCTTTTAAAAGAACCGCTAGTCCTGATGCGCCTAAGGTCTTTGATTTTGCTTTATCACCAAGAAGTGATTTCAAGATAGTTTCTGATATTAAGAGGTCATCATGAAAAAGGTAGTTGTTGGTTTAAGTGGTGGTGTTGATTCAGCGGTAAGTGCTTATTTGTTACAACAACAAGGTTATGAAGTTATTGGTTTGTTTATGAGAAACTGGGATTCAGCTGCCAATAATGATATTTTAGGTAACCCTTCTTTAGAAGACGACTTGTGTCCTCAGGAACAAGACTATTTAGACGCAAAAAAAGTGGCTGAACATTTGGGAATTCCTTTATACCGTCATGATTTTGTTAAAGAATACTGGGACTATGTCTTCAGTTATTTTATTGAGGAACACAAAAAGAACCGTACGCCTAATCCGGATATCTTATGTAATAAATATGTTAAGTTTGCTGGTTTTCAAGAAGTAGCTAAATCATATGGAGCTGATTATTTTGCTTATGGTCATTATGCTAGAAGACATGAAATTAACGGCGAACAGTTTTTATTAAAAGGACTTGATAATAATAAAGACCAAACTTATTTTCTTTCAGCTTTGAGTCAAGAACAACTAGCATATAGTTTATTTCCTGTCGGAGAGTTGACAAAACAAGAGGTTAGAAAAATAGCAGTTGATAACAATATTCCAACTGCTACAAAAAAGGATTCAACAGGAATTTGCTTTATCGGGGAAAGAGATTTTAAAAACTTCTTGAAGAACTATATCTATGCCAAACCAGGTCCGATTAAAACCGAGAATGGTGAGGTGCTAGGAGAACATGACGGTTTAATGTATTATACAATCGGTCAAAGAAAAGGTTTGCAAATCGGTGGCGATAAACGCTTTGAAAACGCTCCTTGGTTTGTGATTGGTAAAGATATTGAAAACAATGTTTTAGTGGTTGGTCAAGGCTTTCATCATCCAATGCTATATGCTAATAGAACGATTATCGAAAAAGTGAATTGGATAAGCAAATCAAAATTTGTTGGAGAAATAGAGTGTATGGCTAAGTTTAGATACCGACAACCTGACCAATTGGTTAGAATTAAATGGTTGGGAGAAGATACTATTGAAGTTATCACCAATAAACCAGCTAGAGCAATTACTCCAGGTCAGTCATGTGTTTTTTATGACAAGGAAGTTTGTTTAGGCGGGGGAATCATTAAAGAGGTTTATCAAAATCAGAATAAATTGCAATATTAGGTAGAAAGAATGAGAAGAATCGGTTTATGCTTAACTGGCGGTGGTGCCAGAGGAGCTTATCAAATAGGAGCTTTGAAAGCTTTGGAAGAACTAGGAATAATGAGTCAAGTTTATGCAGTGAGTGGAACCAGTATCGGTTCAGTAAATGCATCTTTATTATCAAGCAAATCAATTGATGAACTTAAAAATATCTGGTTAGATTATCCCGCTGGTGATTTCGCTAAGACAACTTCTGTTTTCAAAACGCTTAGGGAAAGAAAGTTTGATGTTGTTAATAAAGGTATCTATGAGATTGATAATCTTGAAAAATTACTAAGAAAGCATTTAAATGTCGAGAAATTAAGACAAAGTCGTGTCTTTGTTACTCTATCACCTGCAGGAATGGATAACGAAGGCGCTTTAGGCTTATTGAAAGCTTCTTTTTCCCATTATTTAAGAAATGAAAAACAAGTAATCTACTCGCCATTACATGAACAAGAAGAAGAGTTGATTTATAAACAGATATTAGCTTCATGTTCAATTCCTTTTGTTTTCCCATCTGTAAATCTTGATGGCAAACAAGTGTTTGATGGCGGGTTATATGACAATACTCCTATTAAGCCTTTGATTGATGTCGGGTGTGATACAATTATTGTTATTCATTTACATCGAATCTTCTTTATTAATAAGAAGAACTTTCCAGGAATCAAGATTGTTGAAGTTAGACATTGGCGATCTTTAGGCGGTATCCTTAACTTTGATCCGGAACAAGCACTGAAACGTTTTGATTTAGGATATCAAGACACGATGAAAGTTTTTGCAGAGAATCCAATTGAATAAAAGAATCTAACCTCCTCCTGAGTATTATGTAGTCAAAGAGGAGGTTTTTTTTATGAAAAAAATGTTTTTAGTTGCCGTATTACTTGGATTGTTTCTTTTAACAGGACAGATTGTTAAAGCAGAAGATTATCAAAATTATCAGGAAATCATCTTTGATAATGATGAGGCATTTTTACTTAAGACTTATACCACAAGTCAATACACCGATTTTTATAAAGAAATTAAGAAGAAATTTATGGGTTGGCAAATTCATGTCGTTCATGCGAACGAGGTGGTTGAGTTTATTTCTGAAACCAAATTGAAGATCTACAATAATGGCTTTACATCAATTAAGTACGATATCAGTTTGGAAACTAAAGAGGAAACTAAACTGCAAATCGCTGCATCTGGTGGTATTAAGCTTAATGTCAAGGGCGATGTCAAGAAGTTTAAAGGTGCTGTTGATGCGGATATCAAAGCTAGTGTCAATTATTCAAAACTAACATCAACCAAAGAGAGTTATGACTTTCAAATTATTATTGATCCTAAAACTTATTTGAAAATTGTAACTAGAGGAACTGGTGAGGTTAATAATGGAGTTGGTCAATATTACTTTTTCTGGATTAAAACTAATAGCGGTGGTTGGGAGATTTTTACAGTACAAACTGAATATTACGAAATCATTAAGGAAAGAATCTGATAATGAAAAAGGTATTCTTTATCATTATCTTTGGCTATCTTGCAATTGGTGCGATAGTAATCTTTTCATTTAAGGAAAAACCCGAAGTAATCAATTATTTTTCGATTGAGAACAATTACTCAAGATTATTAACGACAAATGAGGTGTTATCGATTCCGATATATTTTAGTGATAATAAGAATTTTTTAATTGATAGTAATAACGTCTCTAATGTAAGTCTTAAAAACGATATTATTGAAGTTGCAGTTGATATTAAAGCAATTAATTATGAAAGTACAATGACATATAAGAATAAGACGTTTTATCAGTATTCTTTTCTGATTGAGTTTTCAAAAATTACTATCGACAATCTAGAGATGGAAATGTTAGATGCTAAACTATTAATTACTTACAAAAACTCAGAAATACTCGAAATAGAAATTGGTAATCTATTTCTAAACTTTGGTGATGTCCAGGGTTCAGATCACATAGACTTAAGATACTTATCTGGTATTGTCAATGAGATTGATGACAAGAAGTATTTAGTCGGCATTATTATAAAAGTAGATAATTTTACTACTCAACCGATACAAATTAAAAGCATATCAACAAATGTCAGTAAGATGGCATTTTCAATAGAAAGTAGTTTTTTAAGCTTACATAGTTTTGATTCAGAGACAGATTTAGAAGAGATATTCGGAGAGTTTGATGTTTTGTTTTTCTCTGTAAATAGCGATTTCCAATTATTGCTTAATGATGATTATTACTATGTAATTCCTGTGATGTATCAAGAACTGGTCAAGATTAACCGCTTACCAATTATTATTGAGTATGTATATAACAATCAAGAATACCGATATGTTATTGATGATTTTATGTTTTTTAACGAGAGGTTTGTGATTGATGATTATGAAGAGTACATTAGAGAATATCAGTATAGTTACCAAAAATCTAACTAAATTATATACCAAGGAAAAAGGCATTAAGAATATAAATTTAACTTTCACAAGTGGGAATTTGAATTTGATTATCGGTAAGAATGGTTCTGGTAAATCGACGTTATTAAAATGCATTATGCGACTAGTTAGATATTCCGGAGAAATTGAAAAGAAGAAACTGAACATTGGTTTCGCGCCCGAAAACTATATCATGCCCGATTATTTGACTGTCGATGAGTTTTTAGTTAATATTGGTAGAATAAAGGGATTGAATAATAACTCATATAAAATCAATAGTCTCGATTTTTTCAAGATGTTTAACATCGAAAACTATCGAAACAAATTGATAAAAACATTATCAAATGGGATGAAACAAAAGGTTAATTTGATTCAAGCATTAATTCATGAACCAAAGATATTGATCTTGGATGAGCCTTTGATAGCTTTAGATAAAGAGAGTCAGAAACGCTTATTAGAGTATTTAAGACTTGAAGCAAGAAAAAGATTGATTATTATATCGACTCACAGTCCAGAGAAATTTAATAGTAGAAACAAGAGGATTTTTATGCTTGATAACGGTAATAGTGATGCTGAACTATCTTAGATTACATTTACATTTCGTCTTTTCTCGGGGTTTCATTTTAGTTTATTCATTGATTATTGTTATTACTTTTGTTGGTATATTGATTAGCGCTAATCTTGATTTAGGCTATTACTATTTGGATGGGTTTAAAGAGGAGTATTACTTGTTCTATCTTTCACAGAGTTTCTTGATTATTGAAGTTATTATCACTATATTAATTGTTTTTGTATCGGCGATTATCTGTAGTAGAAATAATGATTATCTTATTTACTACAGTACTCAAACGTGTTCACAAAGATTTGTGTTTTTATTGTCTAGGTACTTACTGGGAGTAATTATAACTATTGTTACTGTTTTATTATCTGTCTTTTTTATGGTTTTAGTTGGTGAATATCTGACACCATTTAGACTTGAGATGGAGATGATTAGCGAGGTAATACCTTTTGTGATTGTAAAGATTATAACCTTTCAATTCATGGTTTACTTCTTGATGTCAATTCTTAATAATTTCTTGGTAAATGGCCTTGTTATGATATTTTTTTGGTATCATAAAACTATAATAAGCTTTGATAATCCTGAAGTTATTGAAGAACTTTTATTAAAAACAATTCCTAGTTTTCAACTCGTTAAAAATCAAATTATTGTTTATCAGGAACTGCATTTATACTTGGGGTTTTCTTTGAGTTTAATAGCCTTTGCTTTTGTTATAAACTTGTTTAAGGATTGTAAGTGAAAAACTTACATCCTTTTTTCTCTATAATAAGTGATTGTATATACTTGGATAATTTGGTATAATTATGTTAATTTTATAGGGAGGATAAGTTATGTGTGGCATCGTCGGTTACATAGGGAAATTAAAAGCAACAGATGTTATCTTAAATGGTTTGAGAAAGCTTGAATATCGCGGCTATGATTCATGCGGTATCAGCTTTTATAACCTTATCGACTCGAAGTTTATTACCTATAAAAATACAGGTAGAGTTGATAATCTAATCAATAGTTTTAACTATAATATTGATAATCATATCGGTATCGGTCATACGAGATGGGCTACACATGGAGCTCCTAATCAAATCAACTCACACCCTCATTCTTCTAGTTCAGAGCGATTTATTGTTGTTCATAATGGGGTTATTGACAATTATAAAGAGTTGACAGCTAAGTATCTTGAAGGAGTTAAGCTAATTAGTGAGACTGATACTGAAGTTATTGCTAATTTAATTGAGTTGTTTGCGAAAACAATGACTGAACAAGAAGCAATTAGAAAAACCATGTCAGTTTTGGAAGGTTCGTATGCTTTATTGATAATGGACAATCAAAATCCAACAAAGATTTTTGCGGCGAAGAATAAAAGCCCATTAATCTTAGGTTTATCAGATAAGAACATTACTTTAGCATCGGATTTAATGGCTTTAGTGGGGAACTCAGAGTATTATTACCTAATTGAAGATAAAACATTTATTATCGCTGAATCTAATGGCAAACCTGATTTTAGCGCATTTGATATTATTGGTAAGAAAGTTGAGTTAAAACAACATGTAATGGATATAGCTGACAATGAAATTGATAAGGGCGGATATGAACATTTCATGTTAAAAGAGATTTCTGAACAACCAGCAGTTGTCAGAAAGATTATTGCTAATTATTTAGTTGATGGCAAACTAATGATTAATCCTGAGGTGATTAGTCTTTTTAACAATAAGAAAAGAATTTATATTGTTGCCGCTGGTACTTCATTACATGCTGGATTAATTGGAAAGTTCTATTTTGAAAACATTAGTAAGATACCTACAGAGGTTTTTATTGCAAGTGAATTTGCCTATAACCAGCCTTTGTTAGAAAAAGATGCTTTGTTTATTTTGATTTCACAATCGGGTGAAACCGCTGATCTTCGAGCATGTTTGTTAAATCTAAAGAAGTTGACTTATCCAACTTTAACCATTACAAATGTTATCACTTCAACTTTGGCTAGAGAAGCAGATAGCGCTTTAGAAATCTGTGCTGGACCAGAAATAGCAGTTGCATCAACAAAAGCTTATATTGCGCAGTTAACTGTTTTAGCAATACTAGCGAATCAGATTGCGGAAAAAAATGATTTTGATTTAGTTCATGAACTATCGAAGTTATCGGTTGCGATGGAAGCTGTGATTGATCAAAAGGATTATATTGAAAAATTAGTCGTTGAAAGACTTAATAAACGTAATTGTTTTTATATCGGTCGAGGAATAGATTTTGCTTCTGCTTTAGAGGCAGCTTTGAAATTGAAAGAAATATCTTATATTCAAACTGAAGGCTTTGCCGCAGGAGAATTGAAACATGGAACAATTGCTTTAATTGAAAAAGATGTTCCTGTAATAGCCATTATTACCCAAAAAAGTATTAATCATAATACTCGTTCAAATATTCATGAAGTTTCTGCTAGAGGGGCAAAAACAATTATTATCTCTTTAGCAAGTGTTGCTGATAGTTCTGATGATATTATCCTTGAGGATGTTCATGAGTATCTAGCGCCTTTATTAAGTATTGTTCCAACTCAATTGATTGCTTATTTCAAAGCAAAGCATTTAGGGTTAGATATTGATAAACCTAGAAATTTAGCGAAATCTGTGACTGTGGAATAGGTGGCCGAATGAAGTATTTTGGAACAGATGGAATTCGTGGGCTAGCTTATGAGTTCATTAACGAAAACTTGAGTTATGCAATCGGTAAAAGTCTTTATTTGTTTAAGGATTCATATGATAAAGTCATTATTGCTAAAGATACTAGAGAATCTAGCAAAATGATTGTGGATAAGATCAAAGAAGGTGCTTTTTTAGCAGGAATTGATGTTTGTGATATTGGTGTCTGTGCGACACCAATTTTAGCTTATGCTTCTGAGAAGTATTGCTGTATGGGCATTATGGTTACTGCTAGTCATAATCCTTATCATGATAATGGCATTAAAGTTTTCTTTCAAGGAAAGAAATCTTTAACTTGGCAAGAAGAAATGATTGAGTCTGTTATTGATAATGGCATTGATTTTTATAATGAAAAGTTAGGAAAAGCAATTGAAATCCCTGAGATATTTGCTCTTTATTTTGGTCTTTACCAGGAGTTTTCTCCGAATAGAAAACTGAGAGTCGCTTTAGATTTGGCTAATGGGGCAACAGTAACAAGTGCTGTAAGAGCATTAGGAGACTTTTGTGTGATTACCCATGTAATTGGTAATTCACCTGATGGTTTTAATATCAATAAAAACTGTGGTTCAACCAGTTTAGATATGATTAAACAGATTGTTGTTGAAAATAAACTTGATTTAGGCTTTGCTTTTGATGGCGATGGCGATAGAGTGTTAGGGATAAATCATTTAGGGGAAATCATTGATGGTGATTTTTTGATTTATTTGTTTTCTCGATACTTGTTTGAGCATAACCAACTTAATAATAATCTTGTTGTCTTGTCAAAGATGAGTAATATCGGTATAATTAAGGCGTTAGAAGCTATAGGCTTGCAGGTTATTCAAACCGATGTTGGAGATAAATATATTTTTAAGGCTTTAGAAGAAATGCAGGCGGTTATCGGCGGTGAAAACTCTGGACATATTATTAATAAGACCCTTATCAACACTGGTGACGGTGTTTTAAATGCTTGGTATTTACTGAAAGTCTTAGACTATTTCAATGAGAGTGTCGCTGATCTTCAAAAGAAGATATATTATTATCCAAACAAACTATATAATATTACAAATATAGATAAGGAATTAGCAAAAGAACCAGAGGTTATGGCTTTAGTTTCTAAATATGATGCTGAATTAGGCAATGACGGTAAAGTTTTAGTTAGAGCAAGTGGTACAGAACCATTAATTAGAGTTTCCGCTTCAGCTAAAGGAGAAGCTAAAGTAGATGAAATAATCCAAAGTATTGTCAGTTTAATCGAAAAAAAAGGAAAAGGAGCATAAGTGTTTTTTAACACTTAAACATTAAATGAAAAAATACGCTATCATCCTCGCTGCCGGAAAAGGCACAAGAATGAAAACAGATTTGCCTAAATGTGCATACCCTTTATTAAAGAAACCAATGATTGCTTATATAGTGGAAAATCTATATAAAACCACATTGATTGATGAATTGATTACTGTTGTTGGTCATAAGAAAGAAATTATCAAAGAAATTCTTGAAAACCGGGTTTCTTACGCTGTACAAGAAGAACAATTAGGCACTGGTCATGCGGTTCTATCTGCTCAAGATTATATTATTGACCATGATGGTTATACTATCATTCTTCCTGGCGATATGCCTTTAATTGATGCAAAAGTAATTAAAGAGGCGATAACTGAACATCTTGAATTTCGTCATGATTTGACTGTTGTCAGCACGATTCTTGACGAGCCATTCGGTTATGGCCGAATTATCCGTGATGAAGCCGGTTATTTAAATGCGATTGTGGAAGAGAATGATGCAAATAAACAAGAAAAACTAATTAAAGAAATCAATACCGGCATATATATTATTTCTAATAAGTACTTGATTCCAACTTTAAAAAAGATTAAAAATAACAATGCTAAAAATGAGTATTATTTGACTGATATCGTTAAAATCATGAAACAAGAGAAATACTTAGTCGGCACATATTTATTAGAAAAACCTTATAAAGCGATGGGTGTCAATGATTTGTATACTTTAAGCAAAGCAGAAACAATTCTTCGTAATAAGATCAATAAAGACTTAATGAGATTGGGTGTAGCGATGATTAACCCCGATACTATTACAATTGGTCAGAATGTGATAATTGAGGAGAATGTTGTTATACACCCAAATACCTATATAACGGGAAATTCCACGATAAAAAGTGGCGCTCAAATTGGACCTAACACCGAGATTCATAACTCGGTAATCTCCGAGAATGTAATTTGCAAGCATTCTTTGGTTTTCAATTCAGTTGTCAATAAAGATTCAACTGTTGGACCTTTTGCTCATTTAAGAGATGGAACAAACATTGGTGAAAACAACCGAATCGGTAACTTTGTTGAAATCAAGAAATCCAAGACTGGAAACAACTTTAAGGCCTCACATTTAGCCTACATCGGTGATGCAGAAATCGGTAATGATGTCAACTTTGGTTGTGGCGCTGTTACTGTAAACTATGATGGAGTTAACAAATATAAAACGATCATTGGCAACGATGTTTTTATTGGCTGTAATGTAAATCTAATCGCTCCGATAAAAGTTGAAGATAATGCTTTTATCGCTGCTGGATCAACAGTCGATAAAAATATTCCTAAAAATACTCTTGCAATAGCTAGAGCTTTCCAAGTTAATAAGGAGAATTATATTCGTAAGAGAAAAAAAATTAGTGAGAAATAATGGTTGACATTGAACAATAAATGTATTATAATCTATTCGGTTAAAAAATAGAAAGTAGAAGTACCCGCTTCTCACCTGATTGAACAATCAATAGGTCAACGCTAGTAATATCTTATTTTGTTGATAAGTGGGTACCTATTGGTACTCATTTTTTTATACCATGGAGGTGTTTTAATATTATCTACAACAATCAAAAACCTGTAAAGAAGGATACTACTTTTATTAACGAAGAAATTCGCTTTAAAAGCGTGCTTGTGATTGGCGCTGATGGTTTTCAGTTTGGTGAAAAATCAATTGCTGAAGCTAATCGAATCGCTAAAGAGCAAGGTTATGACCTTGTTTTAGTAGCGCCTAATGCAAAACCACCGGTTTGTAAACTGATGGATTACAGCAAGTTCCGTTACGAACAGCAAAGAAAAGCAAGAGAAGCGAAAAAACATCAGAAAATAGTTGAAGTTAAAGAGATAAGAATGACTGCTGTTATTGACACGCATGATTTTGAGACAAAATTGAAAAATGCTGTCAAGTTCTTATCAAAAGAAAATAAACTAAAAGTAACTGTCCGATTACCATACCGAGCTGGTCCAGCCTTGGTTGAACAAGGTAAAACTGTTTTAACACGTTTTGCTGACGGCTGTGCTGAAGTTGGGGAAATAGAAAACAAGATTACCCATGAAGGAAGATTTCTTTCAATGGTCATCAACCCACACAAATAAAGAATATAAAGGAGAAGTTAATTATGCCAAAAATGAGATCACACTCAGGAACTAAGAAAAGACTAAAAAGAACTGGTTCTGGAAAATTATCTAGACCATCTACTTTTCAAGGCCATTTGATGAGCCATAAATCACCAAAGCAAAATCGTCAATCTAGACGTGAAGAGATCGTGTCTAAATCAGATGAAAAAAGAATCAAACATATGGTTCCATACTTATAGGATTGGGAGGTTAGAAGAAAATGCCAAGAGTTAAGGGAAGCAAAGTAACTAGACAAAGACGTAAAAAAATCATTAAATTAGCTAAAGGATATTTTGGTTCAAAACATGTTCTTTTTAAGACAGCAAAAGAACAAGTTATGCACTCATTCAAATATGCTTATAGAGACCGTAGAAGAAGAAAAAGAGATTTCCGTAAATTATGGATCACGAGAATCAACGCGGCAGCAAGAATCAACAACTTGAGTTACTCAACATTAATCAATGGATTAAAATTAGCTAATATTGAAGTTAACCGTAAGGTTTTAGCAGATATCGCTATTACAGATCCAAATGGATTTGCAAATCTTTGCAAACAAGCTCAAAAAGCTTTAAATAAGTAAGAAGAAGTCTAGAAATAGACTTTTTTTTATTATAATAAGCAATTGTAAAAATGTTCATTATTTGATATGATTATATTGACAATTTTTTAGTTAAGGGGTGCGAATATGCTAGAAGCAATAAGAGTTGATAACATTAGCAAGACTTTTGTTTTATCAAAAAAACAAATGAAAATAGATAAAACCACCAGCAAATATAAAGTTGCTGTTGACAGTTTGTCTTTCAGTGCCTTCAAAGGTGAAATCTATGGTTTATTAGGACCAAATGGTGCAGGAAAAACAACAGCATTAAGATGTATTTCTACATTAATAAAACCAGATAAGGGTGATATCTATATTAATGAGCATAGTGTTGTAAATGAACCAAACATTGTTAGATCAAAGATTGGGTTCTTAACCAGTGAGCTTAAACTCGAAGATTTTTTCACACCGAATTATTTATTCGATTTCTTTGCGAGATTACATGGTATTCCCCAAAATGTCGCTGAAGAAAGAAAAATTAAGTTATTTACTAAGTTTGGGATTGATGACTTTAGAGAAGTAAAAGTCGCTGAATTATCGACTGGGATGAAACAAAAGGTACAGATAGTTATCTCAATAGTCCATGATCCTGATATCATAATATTCGATGAACCTACTAACGGTTTGGATGTTTTAACAGCTAAGGTTGTTACTGATTTTTTAATCGAACTTAAAGAAGCAGGAAAGACGATTATTGTTTCAACTCATATTTTTTCGTTAGTTGAAAAGATTTGTGATCGTGTTGGCATTATCCTTGATGGAAAGCTGAGGATGTCTGACACACTAGACAATATTATCAAGAATCAATCTCTTGAAGATTTATTCTTCAGTCTTGTGGAGGTAGAAGCATGAGAAATATCTTAACTATCTTCAAAAAAGAATGGGATCGAGTTATCAAAGATAAAAGATTGATGTTTACTGTGATTTTCCTTCCAGGGGTAATGATTTATATTATTTACAGTTTTATGGGCTTTGTGATGACTAATGCTGAGAATCAAGTTTCTGATATTGCGATTGTTAATACAACAGATGGTTTCAAAAGCATTTATGAAACAAATGAAACTGCTGATAATCTTAATGTAATCTCTATTGAGTTAAGCGAAGTAAGTGATTATGAAGAGTTAATCGATCAAAAGGAATGGGCAGTGCTGATTGTTTTTCCAGGGAATCTGCTTTCTTACGATGGAACTGGTGAGAAACCTGCTGTTTATGTCTATTCAAATCCTAATGATTTAACATCAAGTAATGTGAGTTCGAGATTTGTAAATTATTTAATTACTTATCAAACTCAGTTAAGTTATGATTTATTTGGTGATACTAATTATTTTGTTTTAAATCATGGTTCAACACCGATTAACGAATCAGTGATCATGGGAGCGATTCTAGCACAGTTAATGCCTATGTTAGTTATTATGTTCTTGTTTTCAGGGGCAATGAGTATTGGTCCAGAAGCGATTTCTGGCGAGAAGGAGAGAGGAACATTTGCGACTATCCTTATAACTCCAATCAAAAGGAAAGAGCTAGCTTTAGGGAAAATATTAGGATTATCTGTTCTGTCTTTACTATCAGCTATTTCATCGTTTATTGGCATTCTTTTGTCACTGCCAAAATTGATAAACTATGGCGATGCAAATATCTCAATCTATGGTTTTAGTGACTATTTAATGATTCTAATAATTCTATTCTCAACTATTTTTGTGATTATTGGCATCATCTCTATGGTTTCTGCTTATGCAAAAAGTGTGAAAGAAGCATCTGCTTATATAACACCAATTTATATATTGACAATTATAATCTCAATAGCCACTTCGTTTTCAGGAGCTAGTAACCCACATATTTTGACTTTTGTTTTACCGATTTATAACTCAGTTGTAAGTTTGGGTTCAATTATGACATTCTCTGAATTAGCTTGGGCGCATACTTTGATTACAGTTATCTCTAATTTTATCTATCTGACATTATTTGTTTCGATTTTAAATAGGATGTTCAATAGCGAAAAAATCATGTTTGCGAAATAGGGGCAGATTATGAAACAAAAAATCATAAATATCTTCGGTTCTTCAGGGTCTGGTTCGACAACCTTAGCTAAAGCTATCTCAGAAGTGTATAAGTTCCATCATATCGATGTTGATGATGCTTTGTGGGAAAAAAGTGATCCTCCCTTTACCTATCGAAGATGTGATATTGAAGCTAGAAACTATATCTTAAAGGAACTGGAAAAAGGCTTAAATTCTGTTATTTCAGGTTCTTTAGTCGGTTTTGGCGATGATATAAAAGCTCAAGTTGACTTATTTGTTTTCATTAATCTTGATATTGATACAAGATTAGCAAGGATTCAAAAAAGGGAAGTTAATCGTTTTGGTAGTAGGGTTTTAGAAGGTGGAGACCTTTATCAAAAGCATTTGGATTTCTTAGAATGGGTCAGCAATTATGAAACCAATCCTGAGTATGTTCGATCAAGAAAACAGCATTTGTTATGGTTGGAAGATGTCACAGTACCAGTGATAAAAATCACGGAAGAGTTAAGTATTGATGAATGTTTAAGAATCGTTAAACCCTTCATGTATTGATTTAAGGAGAAATGTAATGTTAGATTTTAATATCGTACTCAAAATTATAATATCAGCTGGAATTCTTTATCTTATTATGAATTTTATGTTAAAGTATCATGTATTTAATGATATCTTTATTGCTGGTTTAGCTCTATGTGTTCTAATTGTTTTAATAATTTATAATGATCTGCCATATTCTAATCTCTTCACTATCTTATTATGGAGTTTAGTTTTTATCTTTGGCGGATTATTTGTTTATTTTAGAATTAAAAAACGCTATTTTTACTTATTATTAACAATTAATAAGAGTACCTATCATCGGATTAGATATTATCTAACTTTAAATACCAATGAGCGTGTTAAATATGTCTATAATAAAAAACGTTTTTGGTTACTCTCTTTTGCTGATACTGATTATCAAGAAGTAAAAAAAATTATGAAAGGTATTGAAACACTAGAACAAAAGCATAAGACGATTACGATGTGTAATTATTGGCAAATCATCATTTATTTGGTGATGATGGTTGTTCTATGGCGTTTCTAATTCTTAAGGATGAGTATTTCTAACTTTCGAGTTTTAACTCCAAATAAGAATAAAACTAAATATTTTGGCGTTGATTACTTCGCCAATCTTTATGATGGTTCTCATCCAACTTTTAAATACTTTGGCTCTTCAATTGATGAACTAATGATTTTTAAAGATGAAGAAGTTAGTTTCAATAATGATAAGTTTACAATTTTTAAAACGAGTATTAGTGAACTAGAAGAAAACAAGATTATTGGTTTGTTTCAAAACCCTGATATTTACCATAGTTTAGATTCAATAGCGATGATTATTGATGAGTTAAAGCGGTATAATCTTGGTTTGTTCATTGAAACCAACTCAGAAAAAATCTTGAATGATTTAGAGATTCTTCTGGATTTTGCCAAAGATCACCCATTATTAATTGCTTTTCCGATAAGTTCGTATCAATTGATCAATATCAGTTTTTTTGATCAAAAAGCTAATCTAGATAATTGTCAAAAAACTATTCATAAATTAATCGACGCTGGACTAAATGTTGGATTAATCCTTAAACCTTTGATTCCTAAGATTAATGATAGTCTCTTAGAATTAGAGAAGGTATTTAAAAAAGCTGATAGTTTGAATGTAAGTTTTATCTATCCAAGTTTTACATTAAACTTTGATAGTTACAAATTAAGAAACTTTTATGATATAATAAATAAAGAAAGACCAGATTTAAAGAATTACTTTTTTGATAACTACGGTTTAAAGTTCAGTTGGGAAAGTAATAATCTTGATGAACTAAAAAAATACTTGGTCTTTAATAGTAAAAGAAGCCGCATAAAATTCGCGATGAAAGATATCATTAGTTTATATCGGGATGATAGTTATACACAATTGAAACTATTTTAGGGGGATTAGATTATGTTCTTAAATGCAATTGAGCCTTTTTTACCAACTTTAATGATTCTTGGAGTAGTGCTTTTTGTTTTGATTGGCGGTTATTATATCTTTTTTGCGCCAAAAACTGCTAAAAAGCAAAGAGCTCTAGATAAGCTTGATCAAGAACAAAAGCAAGCTTTGGCAACTGAGGAAGAAACAGTTGAAGAAAAAACTGAAGTAGTCAATGATGAGGTTATGGAGTTCGCAACAAATCTTGAGTCTGAAGTTGAGCCGGTTTTCGTAGCTGTTGATGAAGAACTACAAAGCGTCGCTGTTGATGATGTTATTGAAGATGAAGAAGTAGACGCCCAAAATTCAACCTCTGATGAACCAAACGTTGAGCAAGAACTTTCATTAATTGCAGATGATGAAGTTGAAGAAGTTGAAGAAAAAAAACCTAAGGCTAAGACAGTTAAAGAGAAGCCAAAAGACCCTGGTAAATATCATGTATTATATCGTAAAGAAGATGATAAATGGTATGTTAAAAGAGAAGGTGCAGATAAGGTGCTTCGAGTAATGGAAACTCAAGCAGAAGCAATTGCTTGGGCAACGATTAAAGCACTTAATCAAGATACTGCTATTGTCATTCATAAAAGAGATGGAAAAATCCGGAAGCAAAACTATTAAAGGTTTTGCTTTTTTTTTACCAACAAAAGTAATGCTTGCATTGTTTATATCAGTGAGATGTTTTAAAACTTGAGTCAATATGATAATATATTTGCTGGGGTGATCATATTGAGTGTGAGTTTAGAGTTTTTAGTCAAAAGACTAAAAAATGGCGATGAAAAAGCTTTTGTCGAAATCTATGAGTATACGCAACGCAAATTATTCTTTGTTGCATTACAAATAGTTCAAGATAAAGCATTAGCCGAAGATATTGTTCAAGATACCTATTTGAAATTCTTGGAGAAACTTGAGTCATATCATAGTAAAAATTTGTTTTCATATTTGATTACCATCACTAAAAATATGGCAATCAATGAATATAATCGTCGAAAAAAGATAACAAAGATTGAAGATTTTGACAACTTTTCGTTCCATGAATATGTTGAGTTTAAAACTGAAGCCAATGAAGCGATAGAAAAAGCCTTAGCGGTTTTGGATAATCTAGAAAAGAATATTGTTTTATTGCATGTATTGGAGAATTTGACTCATCGCGAAATAGCAGAAATAATTGATAAGCCTATTGGAACGGTTAGTTGGCTATATTCTCGAAGTATAAAGAAAATGAAAGACAAACTGAAAGGAGATAATTATGAATACTAAAAACATTAAGAAATCATTAAAAGCGACATATGAGTTTAAAATTAATAGTCGCTTATCAGAATTGAATTATCATGATTATCTTCCCGAAAAAAGAAGAATCAGATTTTCTTTTAAGTTAGTCAGTGTTTTCGCTAGTATCATCATGGTTTCGTTCTTAAGTGTTTATTTATATTTTAATTTCACATCTGTTTCAACGCTTTCGATTGACATTAACCCTAGTGTTGAATTGGAGTTAAATATCTTTAATCGCATAATAAAAGCGACAAGCGATAACGAGGAAGGAACTAATCTAATAGCCGAAGTTAATCTTAAGAACAAAAGTTTATCTTCAGCGATTGATGTCATCTATAACTACGGTTTAGAGCACGATTTATTGATTGATAACGATTTATATATCCTCTATGGTATCAAGACTGAAGGTCAAAACCGCATGGCTAAAATCAGAGATATCCTCGAATCACCTAAGGATAATTTGCATGTACTTATTATCAGCGATTTCCAAGTCTCTTTAATCATAATTGAAAATCCGTCTTCAGGGCCTTTAGCTCCGGAAATCGAGAATGCTGATGACAGGTTTGACTTTGATTATCAGGTTCCAAGTAACACTAGTAAAGAAAGTTTAATAGCTATAATTGATGAAACTGATTATTCAGATGCAAAAAAAGTATTAATCATCAATATTATGAATAAGTATAATCAGTTCACTTCAGATTATGGTTTAGAGTACTTAATGTCATTAGAACTTCATCAACTATTCTTTTTATTCAATGAGTAAATAACTTAATAAGTATTTGAGAAATGTCAGCTTGCCTGACTTTTTTTTAATTCGTTTTTTATTGCAAAAAAAGGAAAAAGTAGTAAAATAGTAATACACTCAATTTTTCATTTAAGAAGAGGTGATGAAAGATGAAACTAACCATCGGTAAAGAAACTGTTTATTTTGATAAGCCGATCTATTTAAAAGATCTTGTTAAGAATTATCCGGGGACTTATTATGCTGCCCTAGTTAATAATCGTTTAAGAGAACTTACTTACCGCATCAGTTCTGACGCACAAGTTGAGTTCCTTGACTACTCATTCTATGATTCAACGAGAATCTACGCAACCAGCATGCGATATCTAGTATGTATGGCAGCTTTTAGAGTTAATCCTAAACTACAGATTAAGTTCTCTAATAGTATTTCAATGGGGATTTATGGTCGTGGTGTTAATTATGAAATTGATAAAAATCTTGTTAATAAAATCATTGAAGAGATGAAAGCAATTATTAAAGAAGACTTAAATATTACAAGAAAACAAATCTCTATTGAAGAAGCAAAAACATATTATGGTAGTTTGGGTTTAGAGGATAAAGTAAATACTTTAGAATATCGCCATGAAAATGTAAATATTTATAGTTGTGGTGATTATAAGAACTATATGTATGGTTATATGGTGCCGTCAACTGGATATTTGAAGGATTTTGAAATGCATTATATGAGTCCAGGCTTTTTGGTAAGATATCCAAGAAGAGAAGAAAAAGGTGATATACCAGAATTTTCTGATTCACCTAAGTTCTTTAACGTCTTAAGTAAATCAGAGAATTGGGCAGTAAATCTTGGCGTTGATATGATCTATAAAATGAATAAATACATTGAATCAAATGATTTAAATCATTTTGTAAAGTTATGTGAAAATCGCCATGATGAGCAGTTAGAAGAACTAGCTAAAGAAATATCAGACCACAAGAATATCCGTTTGATTGCGATTGCTGGACCATCTTCATCCGGAAAAACTACTTTTTCAAAACGTTTAGAAATTGCATTAACAGCTAAAGGATTAAAGCCGTTGATGATTTCGATTGATAATTACTATTTGCCAGTTAATCAGGCTCCACTTGATGAGTTCGGTAAACCGGATTTAGAACATCTACTTGCTCTGGATATCGATTTGTTTAACAGCGACATGCAAAAGTTAATCGATGGTGAAGAAGTTACATTACCTTACTATGATTTCTTAATCAGAAAAAGAAGAATGTCAGAATCTTTTAAAATTGATGAGAATACACCGATTATTATCGAAGGTATTCATGCTTTAAATGATGAGTTATCGAATAAGATTCCAAGAGATAAAAAATTTAAAATTTATATATCGCCATTCACACAAATCAATATTGATTACAATAACCCGATTAATCTTACTGATTTAAGATTATTGAGAAGAATAGTACGTGACTTGCAGTTTAGAAATACAACTCCTGAAGAGACACTTGATATGTGGCCTTCAGTTCGCAGAGGGGAATATCGTTGGATTTATCCCCATATTGAAAAAGCTGATTATATTTTCAATTCTGAATTAACTTATGAGTTTGCGGTTTTAAAGGTTTTCGCTGAGAATGCTTTAAAACATATTCCTAAGGGATCTCATCACTTTATTCAAGCTAATCGTTTATTAAAATTCTTAAAATATTTTGATAGCATCGATGCTGGGTTTGTTCCAAAGAATTCTCTGTTAAGAGAGTTTATCGGTGGCAGCATTTTTGAACACTAAATTTTTAGTGTTCTTTTTTTCTTACATTGTAAGAAAGCGATTATTTTGTTATAATTGTCCTAGGTGAGAAAATATGGCGAGAAAAAAGAAACAAGCAGAAGAAATGTACCGTCCTTTTGGACTTAGTGCTTTAGAAGTAAATGAGCGAGTCTTAAATGGTCAAGTAAATATATCGGTTAAATCGAATCTTAAAAACCCTTGGAAAATTATCAGTTCCAATCTTTTTACGTATTTTAACTTAATTTTAAGTATTATTGCAATTTTGTTGATATCGATAGGTAGTTTTGAGAATACTTGGTTTATTGTCATTGCTTTTATTAATACTTTTATTGGGATATTCCAAGAGTTTAAAGCCCGTTCAATCATTAAGAACCTATCTTTGATTACCGATTCAAAAGTAGAGGTTGTTAGAGAAGGTTTAAACTATGAAGTAGCTGTTAATGAGATTGTGCTCGATGATATTTTTATTTTGAGTTCGGGAAAACAGGTTGTAACTGATTCAATTGTTGAATCTGGGGTATTATCAGTTAACGAAGCTAACTTAACAGGTGAGAGCCATTCGGTTGTCAAACAAGTTGGTGATCGGTTATTAAGTGGTAGTTTTGTTATTAACGGCGAAGCATATTGCCGAGCAACTGCTGTTGGTAAAGATAATTATATTGAGTCTTTACAAGCAAAAGTAAAGACATTATCAAAACCAAAATCAATTATTCTTACTTCATTAAAGAAACTTTTAAAGTTAATCGGAATTATCATTGTTCCTTTGGGTTTAATGACTTTCTATAACGCGTTTAGAACCTCTGGGTATGATTATCTACCTGATTTTATCGCAAATGAGCAACTATATCGACATGCATTAGTTAAAATGGCGGGGTCGATGATTGCGATGGTTCCTTCTGGGTTATTCTTGTTGACAACAATGACTTTTGCAACTTCAGTGATTAAACTCGCAAAACATAAGACTTTGGTTCAAGAACTTTATTCGATTGAAACATTAGCTCGTGTTGATACTTTATGTCTGGATAAAACCGGAACGATTACTGATGGAACCATGAAAGTTGAGAAGTTTGAAAAAATCAGTAAACCACCATTAAATATCGATGATTTCACTGATTCAACAATTAAAAATATAATTGCTTCAATGAATCAAGCTCTAAATGATAAAAACCAAACCGCTCAAGCTTTACAAGAGTATTTTGGATTAGATAGTAAGTATAAAGTTAAATCAGTTGTTAGTTTTGATTCGCAGAATAAGTATTCAATTGTGGAGTTTAAAGAGGGTATCTTTGTAATCGGAGCTCCAGAAATGATTTATGCGGCTAAGTACGCAAAGATTAAAAAACAAGTAGAAGCTTATGCAGCTCAAGGTAAGCGGGTCTTGTTATTGGCACAGATTGCTAAGATTAAGGACGAAAAGATTGCCGGTGATGTTAGACCAATAGCAATTGTGATAATTGATGACAATATTCGTCAAAGTGCCATTAATACCATTCAAAAGTTTAATAGCGCTGCAGTGAATGTTAAAGTTATCTCTGGTGATAATGCGATTACCGTTAGTGAGATTGCTAAGCGGGCAAGCGTTATTGATGCTGATAAGTATATTTCTCTTGATGATATCAAGGATGAAGACTTAGAACAAATCGCTTTGAATTATAATGTTTTTGGTCGAGTAAAACCTCATCAGAAAAAACTCTTAATTGAACACTTACAAAATCATGGTCGAAAAGTTTGTATGATTGGTGATGGTGTGAATGATGTATTGGCCTTAAAACAGGCTGATGTTTCTGTTTCTTTAGCTAGTGGTACTGATGCATCACGTAATATCTCGCATTTTGTGCTTTTGACTGACGATTTCCAAACTTTACCTACTGTAGTAAAAGAAGGGCGTCAAATCGTTGCGAATATGGAAAAAGCATCTGTTCTATATCTAGTTAAAACATTATATACGATTTTATTAACCTTCATTTTGTTGTTTACAACGAGAATTTATCCATTTGAACCAGTACAGATGTTTATAATTGAAACATTTATCATTGGAGTTCCATCATTTATCATTGCTTTAGAACCTAGTAATCGAAGGTTTGAGGGCGTGTTTATTAACAATGTTCTTAAAAATGTTTTACCTGGCGCTCTGATTATTATCGCAAATCTGTTGGCCGTATTTTGGGTTTCATCGGCATTTAATCTCTTGGATGAACGCGAAATCTCAACTGTGGGAATTATCGCGGCTACGTTTGCATACTGGTTGGTTTTAGTCAATGTAAGTTCACCTTTGAATCTTTTAAAAACAGCGGTGATTCTCATCTCAGCTTTAGCGAGTATAATCGCATTTACCTTACCTGGTTTAAGAGAATTATTCCGATTAGTTGAGTTTACTGTGCCTAGTTTCCTATTATTATTGTTATTGATGGAAACAACTTATATCATGTTTTCAATTTATCGAAAAGAATTAATTAAATTTTGGCCACAAAATAGAATCTAAAGATTATATTTGATATAATATTCTTATCAAGGAGGGTTTTTATGATCAAGGTCTTGCATGTTAGTGCCGAGTGTTCACCGTTCATCAAAATTGGTGGTTTAGCCGATGTTGTTGGTTCGCTTCCAAGTGAACTGAAAAGACTTAAGAATTTGGATTTACGAGTTTTTTTACCTTACTATAAAAGTATACCTGCTAAATACAAAAACAAAGTAGTTGATGTTTTGAACTTCAGTTTTGATTTTGAGTATGAAGAAAGTTATGTTGGCATAAAATCGTTAAAAAAAGGTAATATTCTTTATTATTTTATTGATAATCATTTTTATTTTGGTAGTCGTGATAATGTCTATGGTTATGGTGATGAGAATAAGAGATTCGCTTATTTTCAACTAGCTGTTTTAGAGAGTTTGAAACATTTAGATTTTATTCCTAATGTTATTCATGTTCATGACTGGCATACAGCAATGATACCTTTGTTGATTAAGAATAAGTATCGTTACTTGCAAGCAAAAACAGTACTTAGTTTACATAATTTGGCTTATCAAGGGATTTTCCCGTTACAAGACTACAAGTTATTTAATATGGGTTATGATACGGCTTTTGAGTTTGATGGCCACTTGAATTTCTTAAAGGCAGGGATTATTACTGCGGACATGATTACGACTGTTAGTCCTAATTATGCTAAAGAGATTCTTACTGATTATTATGGCTATGGCATGCAAAACCTGCTCAAATTTAGAGGTAGTGATGTTGTCGGTATTCTTAACGGGATTGATTATAAAGAGTTTTCACCAGAAACGGATAAAGCAATTAAGTTCAATTATTCTATTGAAAACTATCAAGAAGGAAAAACCCAGAATAAAAAAGAGTTATATCGTCAGCTAAAGGTTAATTTTTCGCTTGAAAGACCTTTGATATCGATTGTTTCTCGTTTGGTTAATCAAAAGGGGCTTGATTTGGTTGAAAGAGTTTTTGATGAAATGTTGAAGAATGATGATTTTTCTTTCGTTTTACTGGGAAGTGGTGATTGTGAGTATGAGAGTTATTTACTTGAGTTGGAAAAAAAGTATCCAGATAAAGTAAAGATTTATCTTGGTTTTTCTGCTAAATTAGCCCAGTTAATCTATGCCGGTTCTGATTTGTTTTTGATGCCATCTAAGTTTGAACCTTGTGGTTTAGGTCAAATCATCGCTTTAAGGTATGGAACAATTCCGATTGTTAGAGAAACAGGCGGATTAGTTGATACAATCGAACCATATAATGAGTATGAAAAGATTGGTAATGGTTTTAGTTTCGCTAACTTTAATGCTCATGATATGATGCATACTATCAGATATGCTCTTCATATAAAAGAAAATGACCCAAAAGCTTGGGACCAGATTGTTAGAAATGCAATGTCAGTTGATTTTTCATGGACAAAATCCGCAAAAGTATATAAAAAGATTTATCAGGATCTTTGTCGAAATAATAAATGGTAGAAAAAATAAAAACTTATAGGAGACAACAATGAAAAAAGTTTTAGCTTTGATCTTGGCTGGTGGCAGAGGAACCCGCTTGGATATCTTATCAGAGAATCGTGTAAAGCCATCTGTGCCTTTTGCGGGGAAGTATCGAATTATTGACTTCACATTAAGTAATTGCGCTAATTCTGGGATTTATGACATTGCGATCTTGACACAGTATCTACCTTTTTCTTTAAATGAACACATTGGCTCGGGAAAACCTTGGGACTTGGATAGAAGAGATTCCAAAGTAACACTTTTACAACCTCACAGTGAATGGTATATGGGGACAGCTGACGCAGTAAGAAAGAACATTCATTATATTGAACAAGTTAAGGCTGATTATGTTCTAATTCTTTCAGGTGATCATATTTATAAGATGAATTACCGAAAAATGATTGATAAGCATATTGAGAATAACGCTGCTTTGACTGTTGGTGTAAATATCGTAGACCCAAAAGATGCTCATCATTTTGGAATGTTGAGAACAGATGATAATTTAAGAATTCAAGAGTTTATCGAAAAACCAAAGAATACCAATTTAACGATGGCTTCAATGGGTATTTATGTTTTTAATACTGATGTTCTTTTACAATATTTGAAAGAAATGGATCAACCGGATTTAGATTTTGGTAAACATATCATTCCGAGAATGATTCATGAAAGTGCGGTTTTTGCTTATAAATTCTATGGCTATTGGAAAGATGTCGGAACTTATGATTCTTATTTAGAAACCAATCTTGGATTGATCGAAACTGTTGATAAGATTCAGTTGGATATGTACGATCCAAGTTGGAAGATCTATACAAAATCAGAAGAACTGCCTGCAGTTAAAGTGGGTTCAAAGGCGAATATCAAACAAGCTTTGCTGTCTAACGGTTCGATTGTGGCTGGTACAGTTGAAAGAAGTGTTTTAAGCCCTGGGGTTATTATCCATCCATTTGCAATTGTTAAGAACTCTGTGTTATTAAACAATGTTCAAGTTAAGAGTGGCGCTGTTGTGGAAAACTGTATTATTGATAAGCATACTGTTATTGGGGAAAACGCTAAAGTTGGGTTTGGAAGTGATTTTTCACCAAATAAGGAAAGGCCTGAGCTATTAGAAACAGGAATTACTGTTTTAGGTAAACATCTTCAAGTGCCAAGCAATATGGAAGTCGGCAGAAATGTCAGAGTTTTTCAAGACGCTGACTTAAGTAGTATTAAAGATAACAAGATTGCCTCAGGCGAAACAATCCGATAAAAAAAAGTCAGGAAACTGACTTTCTTTTTAACTTTATGGTGCTCCTACCTAGAATCGAACTAGAATTTCAGCATTACCATTGCTGCGTTCTACCATTAAACTATAGGAGCTTATTAACTATTATAAATAATAAGCAGCTAAAAATCAAGTTAAATATTTGTAAAATATTATTTCTATTTACCTTTAAATTATTTACATTTACACTTGATTATTATATAATATTTTTGGAGGTAAAAAACATGTTAAAAATTACAAATGTGTCTAAATCATATGACAAAAAGAAGAAAGCAATTGATAGTATCAACTTAGAGATTTTACCTGGTGATATTTATGGATTTATTGGCCATAATGGGGCTGGCAAAACGACGCTTTTAAAGTCGATTGCGGGGATTCACAGTTTTGATGAAGGAGAAATTACTGTCTTTAACAATTCCGTTGTCAACAATAGTATGGAAGCTAAAAGTGTAATGGCTTATATCCCGGATAATCCGGATGTTTATGAATCGTTAACAGGGATTCAGTTCATCGATTTTATTTCTGATGCTTATGGGGTAAGTTTAGAGTCTAGAAGACAGTTAATCAATAAGTATGCGAAGATGTTTGAAATTGATGAAGTCTTGAATAATCCAATTTCAAGTTATTCTCATGGTATGAAACAAAAAGTTGTACTAATCAGCGCTTTGGTTCATACTCCAAAAGTTTTATTGTTAGATGAGCCTTTTGTTGGTCTTGATCCAAAAGCTAGTTATTTGTTAAAAGAAGTTTTTCATGAGTTGGTAAAACAAGGTTCTTTGATATTCTTCTCTACTCATGTCTTAGAAGTAGTTGAGAAGTTATGCAATAAAGTTGCGATAATTAAACAGGGCAAGATTGTTGCAAACGGCTTAACTGAAGAGATTATTAAAGATCGATCCTTAGAGAATTTGTTTATTGAGTTGTTGAATGAATCATGATTTACTTTAAATTAATGAAAGTCTTTTTTAAGGAGAATTTTTCTTTAAAAAGGATTATTGGTACTGATATAAAAGCTTCTAAGACAAAAGCGATTCTTTTAGGGTTATTGATTGTCTACTCATTAGGAGTAATCCTCTTTGGGTCTGGTTATTTATTTTTTGATTTAGGTGAGATTTTAGCGCAGGCAAATATGGAAAATCTGTTATTAGATTTTGTATTTATCTATGCGACTGCCTTATCACTTTTCTTTGTGCTTTTTAGGGCTAATGGATATTTATTCCATTACAAAGATTTTGATATCTTACAACCTTTACCGATTAAGTCACGTGTGGTTATTTTAGCAAAACTTACGGTGATGTTGGCTTTTATTTATTTGTCAATTTTTATTATTATTTCACCGATTGTTTTTAGTTATTTTTATCATGGTGGATTTAATTTCTTTAGTTTTGTTTTCTTAATTGCATTAATGTTGATGATACCATTGATTCCTTTGATTTTCTTTAGTTTTGTCTCCTTGTTAATCGCTAATTTTAGTTCTAGATTTCGATTTGGTAAAGCTTTGAATCTTATCTTGATGTTTGTCTTCTTCTTAGGTGTTTTGTTCTTTTCGACTTCGATGAGTTTTGAAAATGAGAATCCTTTGTTAGGTCAGATGAATATCATGGAAACCTTAAGCAAGATTATTCCTACAGCAAGATGGTTTAATGAGGCTGTTCATGACTTAAATGTGTTGTCATTACTAGGTATGATAGGGTTAAGTCTTGGTTTATTTGTCGGGTTTGTTTTCTTGATTGAAAAAATGGTTATTAAAACCAATCAATTAGGAATGAATGTAAGAGTAAGAAAAAGCAATAAGGCTTTTGTTTCAAAAAGTAGAAACATTATAGGCAATATCATTATTAAGGAAGTTCGTAAGTTCTTCAGTGTTACTGTTTATGTTTTCAATTCTGGGTTTGGACCGATTATGATGGCTATTGGTGGCGTCGCTATTTTGATTTTTAGAGAAAGAGTCATTGAGATGATTGGTTTTTTTGAAGGGACAAGTTTGAGTCTTGAAGTTATCATTTTGGTAATACTAGGTTTTATGATTTCGACAGTGTTCACTTCAGCAATTAGTTTATCGCTTGAAGGGAAGAACTTTTGGATTTTGAAATCAATTCCAGTTAAAGCTGAAACAATCATGTTTGGCAAGTTGTTGTTCAATGTTTTAATCGCAGCTCCTTTTGCTATTTTTGCCCTTTTGATGTCAAGTATTGCTTTTAATTTTAGTTTTGTTAATACTTTATTAATGGTGGTTTATCTGGTTGGTTTTTGCTTCTTATCATCTGGATTAGGTTCGATAATCAATCTATATTTCCCTAAGTTTAACTATGTGAACGAAACTGAAGTTGTTAAGCAGAGTATTGGAGCTTTGTTTGGAATGTTTGTTAACTTCTTGATTATTGTTATTAATGGTTTTATGTATTACTATTTGGTTGAGTACCTTGGCTTTACCTTGGTTTTGTTATTGGTGATTTTAGTTAATTTAGCATTATCTGTTTTCGTGTATTTTTTCATAAAGAAGATGGCTCAAGGTGTTTTCAATAAACTATAGCGTTATCATTGGTTTTAAAAGCGTTTTAGTTTGATATTTTCGTTAGTTTTTGGTATAATCTATAAGGTATGATATTTTTAGATTTTTTAAAATAGAGAAAGGAAGTAATTATGACAAAGTTTGTTTATTTATTTAAAGAAGGCGATCAATCAATGAAGAACCTTCTTGGTGGTAAAGGTGCAAATCTCGCGGAAATGACTAAATTAGGTTTGCCTGTTCCTCAAGGTTTTACTGTATCTACTGAAGCATGTGTACAGTATTACAAAGATGGCAGAAAGATGAATGATGTAGTTATCGAGCAAATTTATGAAGCTTTAGCAGAAACAGAGAAAGAGGCTGGAAAGAAATTTGGCGATAATGAAAATCCATTTTTAGTTTCTGTTCGTTCTGGTTCAAGAGCTTCAATGCCAGGGATGATGGATACGATTCTTAACTTAGGTTTGAATGATGTTGCTGTTGAAGCGCTAGCAAAAGCAACAAATAATCCTCGTTTTGCTTATGACTCTTATCGTCGTTTTATCACGATGTTTGCTGATGTGGTTATGGATATTCCTAAGCACAATTTCGAAGTAATTTTCGATGCTAAAAAAGAAGAATTGAATATTCATGAAGATACACATTTAAGTGCAGATGATTTAAAAGCAATCGTTGCTGGTTTTAAAGCTAGATATTTAGAATTAAAAGGCGAAGCTTTCCCACAAGATCCTAAATTACAGTTAGTTGCAGCTGTTGAAGCAGTTTTCAAATCTTGGGATAACCCAAGAGCGAATGTTTATCGTCGTTTAAACAACATTCCTTACGAATGGGGTACAGCGGTTAATGTTCAAGGTATGGTTTTCGGTAATATGGGAGAAGACAGTGGTACAGGTGTTGCTTTCACAAGAGACCCTTCTACTGGAAAGAATGAATTATATGGTGAGTATTTATTTAATGCTCAAGGTGAAGATGTTGTTGCTGGTATCAGAACTCCTAAACCGATTTCTGAACTTCAAAGCGATAACCCTGCATTATATAATGAGTTCAAAGCTTTTGCTTCAAAACTAGAAAATCATTATAAAGATATGCAAGACATGGAATTTACAATTGAAAAAGGTAAATTGTATATGTTACAAACTCGTAATGGAAAAAGAACAGCTCAAGCTGCTTTGAAAATTGCGATTGATATGGTTGAAGAAGGTTTATTAACTGAAAAAGAAGCTGTGTTAAAAGTTGACCCAGCTCAATTAGATGCTTTATTACATCCTCAGTTCGAACCAGTAAGTTTAAAGAACGCTCCAGTAATCGCTAAGGGGTTAAATGCTTCTCCAGGTGCGGCTACAGGTAGAGTTGTTTTCTCTGCAGAAAGAGCTGGCGAAATGGTTAAAGACGGAAAACCAGTTATCCTTGTAAGACAAGAAACTTCTCCAGAAGATATCGAAGGTATGGTTGTTGCTAGCGGAATTCTTACCAGTCGTGGGGGAATGACATCACATGCAGCGGTTGTTGCTAGAGGTATGGGAAGATGTTGTGTTGCTGGTGCTGGTAGTGTTAAAGTTAATGAAGCTAAGAAGTATTTCGAAATTGATGGTAAAAAATATCATGAAGGCGATTATATTTCTTTAGACGGTTCTACTGGTTATGTTTACGGTGGCGAAGTAAAAACTATGGACGCGACTGTAAGTGGTGATTTTGCTAAATTAATGGCTTGGGCTGATAAGTTCAGATCATTAAAAGTTAGAACTAACGCTGATAATCCAAGAGATGCTAAAACTGCTTATGATTTCGGAGCTGAAGGTATTGGTTTATGCCGTACTGAACATATGTTCTTCGAAGGCGATCGTATTAAAGCAATGAGAGAAATGATCGTTTCTAAAACATTAGAAGAAAGACAAAAAGCTTTAGGTAAATTATTGCCAATGCAAAGAGAAGACTTCGTTGGATTATATGAAGAAATGCAAGGTTACCCTGTAACTATCCGTTACTTAGATCCGCCTCTACATGAATTCTTACCAACTGAAGAAGAAGATATCAAAGACTTAGCTAAAGAAATGGGCATTAGTTTTGATGAATTAAAAGCAACTGTTGACAGTTTACATGAAACTAACCCTATGTTAGGACATCGTGGTGTACGTTTATCAATTACTTATCCGGAAATCGCTAAAATGCAGACTCGTGCAGTTATCGAAGCGGCTATTATTGTCAATAAAAAAGGTATGAAAGTGGTTCCAGAAATCATGATTCCGCTTGTTGGCGAAGTAAAAGAGTTGAAATACCTTAAAGATATCGTTGTTGCAGTAGCTGATGAAATCATTAAAGAAGCTGGTGTTGACTTAGAGTATTCTGTAGGAACAATGATTGAGATTCCTCGTGCAGCTATCTTAGCTGATGAGATTGCTGTTGAAGCTGAATTCTTCTCATTTGGTACTAACGACTTAACACAGATGACATTTGGTTTCTCAAGAGATGATGCTGGTAAGTTCTTAGCTGATTACTATGACAAAAAGATTTTTGCAAACGATCCTTTCGCTCATGTTGACGTTAAAGGTGTTGGGAAGTTAATGGAACTTGCAGTTAAAGGTGGTCAAGCAACAAGACCTAATATTAAATTAGGTATCTGTGGTGAGCATGGTGGTGATCCAGCTTCAGTTGACTTCTGTCATAATGTTGGTTTAGATTATGTTTCTTGTTCTCCATTCCGTGTTCCAATAGCTAGATTAGCTGCGGCACACGCAAATATTAAGAACCCAAGATAATTATTTCCTTTTAAAGAGTCTAGAATTTCTAGGCTCTTTTTTTATTTGTTTACCTCAGTTGACAATAATTATAGTATATACTATAATTAAAGTGTACTTAGTTAGTTGGAAGTCACTCATACGCACTGCACAATATTTAAAAGGGAGTTAAGGCTATTTTCGTGTTGAAAGCCTATGTAATAGTAGGAATCCTAACAAAATATGCAAGCAACGCCCACGTAGAGGTAGATGTAGTCTGCCAGAGTGATTTCCAAGTAATTATGTGCATTTTTTTTGCGAAGGGTCAGAATATGTTAAGAGTGATAAGTGGAATCTATAAATCAAGGAAACTTAAGGAAGTTAAAACAGAAGGGACTAGACCAACTACAGATAAAAACAAAGAAGTCTTATTCAATACACTTGGGCAATATTTTGCTGGAGGAGCTTGTTTAGATCTTTTTGCTGGAAGTGGTGCATTAGGAATTGAAGCGATTAGTCGCGGTTTTGATAGTTGTGATTTTGTGGAGAATAACTTTCAAGCGGTTAACACGATAAAAGCAAATCTTTTATCGCTTGAGCTTAAACAACCCATAGCTAATGTTTATAAGACTGATGTTTTTGCTTTTTTAGGTTCAAAAGACAGTCAATATGATTTGATTATCGCTGATCCTCCTTATCAACTTAATCGTTATCAAGACCTCTTGGATTTGATTACATCTAGACAATTACTTAATAAAGGTGGTATAATTGTTTTAGAGTCGGATAATCATACGGACTTACCACAAGAGTATCGAGATTTAGTTGTTTTAAAAGAAAAAGTTCTTGGCTCCACAAAGTTCACAATCTATATCAACAAAGGAGAATAAGATTATGAAAATTGGTTTTTATCCTGGCAGTTTTGACCCAATTACCCTTGGTCATCTCGATATTATTACTCGTGGAGCGCATTTTTTTGATAAATTATATATAGCGATTTCGATTAATCCTAATAAGAATACCTTATTTACCGATAAGGAAAGAATGCTTTTAGTTAAAGAGGCTGTTAAGGAAATTCCTAACGTTGAAGTGATAACTTCGAATATTTTAACCGTCGAACATTGTAAACTTTTAGGGGCTACCCATATTTTAAGAGGTTTAAGAGCTGTAACTGACTATGATTATGAGTTCCAAATGACAAATTTTAATCATAATATTAATCCTGATATCGATACTGTTTTTCTGATGACTCAAGGTAAATATTCGTTTCTTTCTTCTTCATCAGTTCGCGAATTAGCGCTTTTTGGTGGGGATGTAACGCCGTTTGTGCCAATCAATGTTAAAGAAGCGATTGAAGCAAAAGTTCGGTTAATCAAAGAGAAATAAGTAAATCTAATCGTAAAAATTTAATCGAGAAAAAAAGAAAGATTTTTCTTTACAAATTGACCCTATCATATTATAATATTTAGTGCGTGTGACTCGGTAGCTCAGCAGGATAGAGCAACGGCCTTCTAAGCCGTCGGTCAGGGGTTCGAATCCCTTCCGAGTCGCCATATATGAGGATTTTAGAGTCAGAAAAAACTGACTCTTTCTTTTTAAAATGACCCGGTAGCTCAGCAGGACAGAGCAGCGGCTTCCTAAGCCGTCGGTCGGGGGTTCGAATCCCTTCCGGGTCGCCAATGTTTTTAGTGTGGCCCGATAGCTCAGTTGGATAGAGCAGTAGCTTCCGGAGCTAAAGGTCGGGGGTTCGAGTCCCTCTCGGGTCGCCAAATACAAAGAGAAATGCTGCTAGTGTAGCATTTTTTTGTTTGTCTGTATTCTTAAAACATTTTTTTATGTATTTTTAATGAACATCGCCTAATACTAAAACTTAGATGATATAATTAAATATGGAAGTAAATTTTTCATGTAACAACTATGGAACTATATTTAAAAACTGTTAGTTGTTCCATTTAGGCAAGACTTTGTTTCAAAGGGAGGTTATTATGAGAAAACATCTATTGTTGATAATAGTTATTTTATTTTCTCTTATGTTCTTATCTTGTACACCGATTTTGCAGGTAGAAAACATTAGCACTCAAAAAGAGGCTATTGTTTTCGAGAAATACGGTGAACTAGAATATATCAATGAATATATCATCATCTATAAAAACTTAGAAACTGAGTTTGCTGATGTTGAAGGAATCGACTATATCATCGACAATAGTGGGAGGCGTAGTGGTGTTTCACCTGAATTACGAAATAATTTCTACGTGTTTATTGATATAGTGAGACACGACGATGTTTATAAATTGCTTGTTTACAATAATATTATGAGAAGTTCTGCTGATAAGACACAAATGTTTGTTTTAACTGATTACTTTTTACCCCTTGAAGTTGAAGATATCATCTCCTTGTTTGATGAACTAAGTTTGGATTTCGAAATGAAAGACTATAATCTTTGTTTTGCAAGAAAAGATAGCAACTTAAATGGAAACCTTACTAATACCGATGATTTATCACTGGCTTTCTATGGTAATTTAGCTGAAGGCGATATTTTCATGTCTCTCTATAATAATACGACTGGGTATTCTCTCTTAGGAACAAACAATGACCTAATCCTAGGCAATGTAAATCAAAAAGAGATCTATTTTCCTTTAGATTTAGATTACACTAACTATACAAGATATCACTTTGATACCTTGAATGGGTTCCATCTTGAGTTTTCAAAAGATAATGGGCAATCATTTATTGTTAAAGATGATTATCTTGATAAGTTTGATGTTTGGGATGAGAAGTTTAACAATGAAGTTGAAAATACTGTTTTCTTCTACGCATTTACTTTTGATGAGTTTCTAATAAAAGTAGATGAAGCTAGATATCTAGATATTTATACATATTATTATCCTAATGATGATGATTTTGATAATTTAATTGAGACATTTAACGAGGAGTACTTCGATGAACATATCCTTGTTTTCTATTACAAGTTCGAGGCTTATATTTCAAAAAACTATGTTTATTCTGTAACTAAAAAAGATAACAGTCTAACAATTAATGTCAATCGCTTTGAAGGCATGGCCGCAGCTTTATCTTCTTGGTTGGAGATTATTACGATTAAGAAAAACGATTTGGCTGATATCGAAGAGGTAAATCTTGTTGTTAGAACAATAACACCTTTACAATCTTCTGTAGTCGCATCGATTGATAGTGAGTATATAAGAGATTTTTATATTAATGGCTTGACTATGGATGATTTTGCGGATTTGGATAACTTAAAAGATATCCGTTTTATCACAGCCAGTTTAAATGTTGATTTGCGATTTAATCGGCAAATGAGTGATGAGGATTTAAGCTTTATGATTGATTATTTAGAGAATAATCCTAATGTTAAATCGCTTGGTTATAAGGGTAAAGACTTTATAAGAATCCAAATGAATCATCATTTCTTTGATGGAGTGGTTAATAAAACTCTGATAATAACCGATTTTATCGATGATGATCAGTTAATAAGTGAGTATAATCTAAGCATCAGCATTATGAATGTTTATCCTTTTGCGATTATTGAATTTATCCTTTTAGACAAGGGGAAAGAGCCTGCTTATAAAATGATGGAAGATCTTAGAACTGGCGATTATCTGTATATTAATAAAGAGTCCTTGTATTCTAGCGCTTCAAAATGATCGCGTAATTAGGTTGTTAATTTAAATAGGAGATAAAAATGGAAAAAGCATGGTATAAAGAAGGGTTCGTCTATCAAATCTATCCTAGGAGCTTTTATGATTCTAATAATGATGGTATTGGTGATATTCAAGGGATAATTCAAAAGATTCCTTATTTGGTTGAACTTGGAGTCAGTATTATTTGGCTTTCTCCTGTTTATAAATCACCAATGGATGATAATGGCTATGATATTAGTGATTATCAAGATATTGCTGATGTTTTTGGGACAATGGATGATATGAAGGAGCTAATCCAAAAACTGCATAAGGTCAATATCAAGTTGGTTATGGATTTGGTTATTAATCACACTTCCAACCAACATCCATGGTTTATTAAATCTGAGAAGTCTGAAGGAAAATATAAAGATTATTATCATTGGGAAAAGAATAAACGGAACTGGACGACTTTTTTTGGGGAAACAGCTTGGACCTATTCGCCAATTAGGAAAGAATGGTACTTGCATTTGTTTGCGAAGAGTCAACCGGACTTAAATTGGGATAATGAAAATGTCAGAGCCGATATTAAAAAGATGATTAAGTTCTGGCTTGATTTAGGTGTTGATGGATTTAGGTGTGATGTTATCAATATTATTGCTAAAAACAATGAGCATCCTAATGGTAAGTTTAGATTAATCCTTAAAGGTTTTGAGCATTATTATGAACACCCTAACTTACATAAGTATCTAAATGAGTTATATGAGGATGTTTTTAGTAAATATGATTGTTTTACTGTAGGAGAAACGGTCTTCATCAATCCTAAGCAAGCCAGTGATTTAGTTCATCCTGATCGAAGAGAGTTAACAATGTTATTTCAATTTGATCATATGGCCGCCGATAATCATGTGGTTAAGTGGTTTATTAAGAAGTTTAAACCTATAAACTTGAAAAAACCTTTGTCTAAATGGCAAAATGAACTTAATGGTTGGAATACCTTGTATTTAGAAAACCATGATCAAGGTCGTAGTATCAATCGTTTCGGAAATCTAAACTATCATTATGCTTCAGCAACCATGTTAGCGACAATGATATATTTCCAACAAGGAACACCTTTTATCTATCAAGGACAAGAGATTGGCATGGTAAACGCAGATTTTACTGAGCTTAGTCAATATCAAGATATCGAAACTCATAACATATATAAATTAGGTCGTAAATTATTAATCAGTCATAAGCGGATGATGAAGAAAATCAGATTAATGTCAAGGGATAATGCCAGGACACCGATGCAATGGAATAAAGAGGGTAATGCTGGATTCACTTCAGGGAAACCTTGGTTAGGTGTTAATGGTAACTATTTAGATATTAATGTTGAGAATAATATCATCAATGATTCATCAATTCTAAAATTTTACCAGCAAATTATTGCTTTAAGAAAGAAACATGAAGTTATTGTCTATGGTGATTATCAAGATATCGATTTCAATGATAAGAAGTTATATGTGTATTCACGAATTTTAGATAATCAAGAGCTTTATGTAGTTTGTAATTTCACAGAAAAGGAAGTTGCGATTAAGAAATATCCTTTCTTAGATTATGATATCATTCTTTCTAATTATCAAAAAAGTCAAAAAACGGTTTTACAACCGTATGAAGCTAGAGTTTATTTCAAATAAAAAAATAGCAGGCGCTTGCCTGCTATTATCTTAATCACAGTTTTTGATATAACTTTTTTTGATGCCAAAAATATCCGAGGTATTATAAATAATTGTTTTAATAACTAACTCTTTATTAATCTCAAAAGCTCTTGCATGAGGAGCACCTGGAACAATGAGTAGGTTTTTCTTTTTAATTGGAGAAGCCTCATATATAGCCTTTCCCATTTCTAAAGGTACCGGTCGGTCTTTATCTCCGTGGATGATTAAAAAAGGTATCTCATTATGTTTAGCCGCAGTTAAAGGTGAAATTTTAGATAAAGTGAATTTATGAAATAAACTGGTGAAAAGTGAAACACCCGGGATAAACATTCTCAGAATCTTTGGTTTAATACTTTCCGCAAAGCTTTTTGAAAAGACTGTAAAACTTGAATCTAATACCAAAAACTTAATGTTAGCTTTGACTTTAAGTTCTGTAACCATTAAACTCATTGCCGCACCCATACTAACACCATGAAGGAGGATTTTGATGTTAGCTCCATTGTTCCTAGTAGCAAAGTTAATCCATTTCTTCAAATCATATTTTTCATAATAGCCCATTGAAGTGAACTTACCTTCACTTTCCCCATGTCCTCTTAAGTCAATCATCAGGACTTTAAATCCTAAGTCAGAGTATAGTTTTGCGATGATAATCATATCAGTGGCTTTTGATTGGTAACCATGGATAACTATTGCCAGATTATTGGCGTTCTTATCTAGTGAAGGGATAAAATAGCCATGAAGTTTAACGTTGTCATAAGAATGGATATGAACATCCTCTTTAGGGACTTTTTCAAACCAGTCATAAGCACAAGCATAAAAGTCGATGGTATGATCAACCAGGTTCTTTGGATGCTTGTTAAAGCTTACAAAAACACGACGATAAAAATTATAAGCCGTATATAAATAAATGCCGATTAAGAAGACTAATGAGATAATTACATAATGATACCATTGCATAAGTTTAATCACTCCTATCAAGGATATTTTACCATATTTATGAGGAAAAAAATCAGATTGTTCTTTAAAAAAGAAATCAAGAATAAACTTATTACTCTCAAGCATGTTTTTGTTGACAAAGCAACGGTGTTTGTGTATAATACTTCCGTATGAATAACGCATACCGCTCATACTTGGTTATTAAAATCTTTAAGGTAACTTTAAAGTACCAATAGTTGGCGAGTCTTAAAAAATATAGAGGGGGTGCAAGATATGTACGCAGTAATTGAAACAGGCGGAAAACAAGTTAAAGTTGAAGTAGGTCAAGAAATTTTTGTTGAAAAATTGAATGTCGAAGCTGAAGAAACATATACTTTTGAAAAAGTATTGATGATCGGTGGGGACAAAACAAAAATTGGAACACCATATGTCAAAAACGCTACTGTTACAGCTAAGGTGGTAAAGAATGGTAAGAGTCCAAAAATCGTTATTTTTAAATACTTACCTAAGAAACATTATCATCGTAAAAGAGGTCATCGACAACCATATACTAAATTAGCGATTACAGAAATTAATGTCGGATAATAAAAAATAAGAAAATTTGGAGGTGTTTTAAGTGATACTTAATCTAAATATACTTGAACTTGAAGCTTCTAAGAAGGGTACCGGTTCGACTAAGAATGGTCGTGATTCAGCTGGTAGACGTTTAGGAGCAAAACTATCTGATGGTCAGTTGTGTACAGCTGGTTCAATCATTTACCGTCAAAGAGGAACAAAAATTCATCCAGGAGAAAATGTAGGCATTGGTAAAGATGATACATTATTTGCGAAAATCGATGGATATGTTAAATTCGAAAGAGTCGGAAGAGATAGAAAACAAGCAAGTGTTTACAGTGTAGAACAATAAGTAATTAAAGCTTAGTAGATAACTAGGCTTTTTTTTTAGTTTATTGATGTTAGTCAATGCATTTATAGTTGAGTTTATTGTATAATATTACTTGAGGTGAATTTGATGCATAAACATATAAAACTAGTGTTTGAAGATAAATTTGCAGATGAACCGATGAAAACTTACTTTTCACCTGGCCGTGTCAATATAATCGGTGAACATATTGACTATAATGGGGGAAGCGTCATGCCTTTTTGTATTGATAAAGGTATTTACGCAGCAATTAGAAAAAATGACAAACAGATGATAAGAGTATTATCAGAGAATTTTCCGTTACAGTCAATCCAAGCAATTGCGATTGATATTGCTAATTTTGAGAAAAGAGGTAATTACTCTGATTATGTTCAGGGAATCATTTTGGAAATAAGAAAATTAGGATTTAAACTGGAATATGGTCTAGATATCGCTCTTTCCAGCAATTTGGTTGTTGGTGGAGGTTTATCTTCAAGTGCTGCTTTAGCAGTGTTATTGATTAAGATATTCAATGATGAGTATAGGTTAGATTTTGATAGAAAAACCATTGCTTTATTAGCTAAGAAGATTGAAAATGTCTATTTAGGTGTGAACTGTGGAATAATGGATCAGTTTGCGATTGCTTATGGTAAGAAAGATAAAGCTATCTTCCTTAATACGAAAGATTTATCTTACCAATATCTTCCTTTGAACTTAACTGATTTTCACTTAGTTTTAATCAACTCAAATGTGACAAGAAAACTAGCTGAATCAAAATATAATCAAAGACAAGCTGAGACTCAAGAAATCTTAAGACTTGTCAATGAAAAAAGCAAGGTGGATGCACTTTGTGATATCTTTGATATTGATGAGTTTAAAGATATTATCTTCGATGATGTTCTTTGGAGAAGATTTAGACATGTTGTTAGTGAAAACATTAGAGTCATGGAAGCAAAAGCCGCTTTAGAAGCAAATAACTTTTATCGTTTAGGTGTTTTGTTGAATGAATCTCATAAATCATTGAGAGATGACTATGAAGTTAGCACAACTGTTTTAGATGAGCTAGTTGATATAGCGATAGAATCTGGCGCTCTTGGCGCAAGAATGATTGGTGGAGGATTTGGTGGTTCAACACTTAATCTTGTTTTAAAGAAGGATTTTGAGGGTTTTGTGGCACGTTTTAAAGAATTGAATCAAAAAAAGAGTAATAATGACTTTATATATAGTATTGTTCAGGCAAAAGATGGGGTTATGCAAATTGATTAAACTTGTGGAAAAGGGCGAATTAGATGAGTTAGTAGTTCTCGCCAAAGCAGTTAAGAAAGCCATGTTATCTGAAGGTTTACAACAATGGATTGGTGATTATCCGAATTATGATGTTTTTTTAAAAGATTATGAGAAGCATGGTTTGTATGGATATTACCTTGATGATAGATTAATAGCCGCAATAGCCATTCTACCTGAAAATGATTTAGCTTATCAAGAAGTTAAATGGGATAGTGATAAAGCTTTGGTTATTCACCGCATAATGGTTAACCCGCTTTTTCAAAAAATGGGAATAGCTAAAAAATTATTTGATTATGCAATTGGCATGGTTAAAGACTTGGATTATCAAGCAATTAAGATTGATACTCATCCCGATAACATCAAAATGCAGAAACTAGTTGAATCGTACAGTTTTGTTTATCGGGGTTATTTATCTTCGATTAACCGGCTAGCATATGAGTTAGTAGTAAAATAGAGTTTTTTTAAGGAGTGAAATAATGTTCATAGATGAAGTTAATATAATAGTTAAATCAGGAAAAGGTGGCGATGGCATCGTCTCTTTTAGACGTGAAAAACATGTGCCATTAGGTGGACCTAATGGTGGTGACGGTGGTAAAGGTGGATCAGTGATATTTGAAGCTGATGAAGGCATGTCAACTTTAATGGATTTGAAGTTTCAAAAACATGTTTTTGCTAAAGCAGGTGAAAACGGTGGAACTAAAAACATGAGAGGTAAAGACGCTGGTGATGTTATTGTCAAGGTACCTTTAGGAACAATTGTTTATGATAGCGAAACAAATGAAGTATTAGCTGATTTTGTGATTCATGGTCAATCAGAGGTTATCGCAAAAGGTGGTAATGGTGGTAGAGGTAATGCAACCTTTGCGACTTCGAAGAATAAAGCTCCAAGAATTCAAGAAAACGGCGAACAGGGCATTGAGAAGAGTCTTCATATCGAATTGAAGTTGCTAGCTGATGTTGGGATTATTGGTTTTCCTTCAGTAGGTAAGTCAACACTGATAACTATTCTTTCTAATTCCAGACCAAAGATAGCTGATTATCCGTTTACAACGTTAATTCCTAATTTAGGGGTTGTTAATCGGTTTAATGTTAAATCGTTTGTCTTAGCTGATATGCCTGGATTAATTGAAGGGGCTTCACAGGGTCAAGGATTAGGAATTCAGTTTTTAAAACATATTGAAAGAACCAGAGTTTTAATCCATATGATTGATATGTCAAATGAATCTTTACGTGATCCCTACTCAGATTATCTGATTATCAATAAAGAGTTAGAAGAATATAATCCGAATTTACTGTTAAGACCACAAGTAATTGTTGCAAGTAAAATGGATGCTGATGGGGCTGAAGAAAGATTAGAAACTTTTAAAAAGAACTTTTCTGATGATGTAAGTATTATTCCAATCTCAGCTATGACCAATGAGAATTTGGATAAGTTGGTATACCAAGTCGGGAAATTACTGGAAGAAACACCATTCTTCTATAAACAAGAAGATGTTGTGGATGAATATGTGGAATATATCTTTGAACATAAAGATGATGAAATTATCATTGATAAGATAGCTGAAGATAAATATGATGTAACAGGCAAATTAGTAGAAAAGTTGCTAAATAAGTCAAATTTCATGACAGATGAAGCAGTAACTATCTTTCTAACAAAGCTTAGAAAAGCTGGTTTAGATCAAAAACTAAGAGAAAATGGCGCTAAAGAGGGCGATACTATCGTAATCTATGGCGATGAGTATGAGTTTGTTGAGTAAAAATTTTCAAAAATAAATATGATATTTATATGTATTTTATTTGTATTATAATTGTATTTATTTTATGTTTTATATGTTATAATTGTGATGGTTTTTATTTGAAAATTTTTGAAGGAGCGATAACATGTATAGTTATATAAAAGGCACTATAACCGAGATTAACCCTAACTATATTACATTGGATAATAATGGAGTTGGGTTTCGCTTATTAACACCTAATCCATATAATTTTAGTATAGGCACAGAAACCACTGTCCATATCTATCAAAAAGTTAGCGATGACAATATCGCTTTGTATGGTTTCAAGTCTAGTGATGCTAGAGATCTATTTATTAAATTGATCTCAGTTAATGGCATTGGACCAAAAAGTGCTATAGCTATTTTAGCTAGTGGAACTGTACAATCAATAACAAAAGCGATTGAAGAAGGTAATGCAAAGTATTTACAAAAGTTTCCTGGTATCGGTCCAAAAGCTTCTCAACAAATCGTTTTGGATTTGAAAGGCAAGATTGAAATTGAAAGTCCTACCCTTCACACTCAAAATATTGTGGAAGTCGAAGAAGCTTTAATCGCTTTAGGATATAAGAGTAAAGAAATCGAAAAAGTCTTGAAAAAACTCGATGAAACTAAGGCAACTAACGATTTGATTAAAGAAGCGTTACAAATGATGTTAAAATAATAACCTTGTTTATTCTCTAAAATTAGCGATAAAATAAATAAAAAGCCCAATTAAACATTCGTTTATTCGGGCTTTTTTTATTAGTTTGTGAATAATTCTCTTAAAAACTTTGGTTCAGAAGACCTTTTTAGAGCTAACATTAACAGGATTCTAGCTTTTTGACCGTTCAAAGAAGAGGCCATAATACATCCCATATCAGTTAAATACTTACCGCCACCGAGATAACCATATGAGTCTAGAGTTCTTCCTGAAGGGCATCTAGAACAGATTATCACTGGGATTTTTTCTTTAATCGCACGTTCAATTCCTGGGATCATTAGCGGCGGAAGATTGCCTCTACCTAAGGCTTCAATGACAATTCCTTGGCATTTATTATCAATTAAATAGTCAATAAGCGAAGAATCAGAGCCTGCATAAGCCTTTAACAAATGAACATTTGGAGTTATTTCGTTCACATCAAGTTTGTTTCTTTTTAAAGTAGCTGATCGATGATATAAGACTTCCTTATTATCAACGATTCCTAATGGGCCATAGTCTAATGATTTAAATGTATCAAGGGTTAAAGTGTTCGATTTTGTGACCTCACTGGCAGCGTTAATCTGATCGTTCATTACTACCAAGACACCACGATTATGTGATTTAGTTGACTTGGCAACTAAAATAGAGGAGACTAAATTATTGATTCCATCAAAGCCTAGTTCAGAACTTGACTTCATAGAACCGGTTAAAACTATGGGGATATGGGTATCAACTACAGTGTCTAAAAAGAATGCAGTTTCTTCTAAAGTATCAGTTCCGTGAACCACAACAAAACCGATTGGATCATTATTTTCAATCAAGTCTTTAATTAGTCTAGCAATCTCAAGCATCATTTGTGGAGTCATTGATGGAGAAGGTATTTCTGAAAATTCAATTACTTCAAGCTCATGATACAACTCAGACTGAAGTAAAGATTTCATAATTTCGTCAGCTGATAAAGCTGGTTTAACAGTGTGAGACACATCGTCAATTTGCATTGAAATTGTACCACCGGTAAAAATCATGTATATTTTCCTCACAGGTAATCACCTCTCATTGAATTAATTATAACACAGTTAAACTAAAGGTTATATATTAAAAATGTGATTTTATGCATGATTGTCCGACATATTTTCGAGGGGGTTTTGAAACACTCATTTTTTAAGGGCTATTTTTACAGACATAACAAGCGTAGTGTTTTTAACTCTTTCAACAAACAATTATTATTTTGCGAGATTTAGCCCCGTATAATATGTTAACATAATATACATTATAGGAAGTTATTTATGTTATGAAAAAGATGTGGAATTATCCACAAAACATATTCAATTGAAATAAATGATGCGATTAAACGCCTAAATAACCTCTTTTGCCGTGTTCTAAATATATTCATTTAATTGGTGATGAGCATGTTTATTTCTTTATAGACCTTCTTATTCTTTTCTTTAGATTTTTGACCGAAAATTTTGGCGTATTTTGCGTTTTTTTTGACTAGGATGTACTTTATATCGCAAAAACACTAATCATTTGATAGATAAAAATATCGAAAAATCGTTTCCATTAAAAAAAGAATTAGCTCATGTCTAACTCTTCTTCTACTACTACGCCAATGTCTCTTGCAAATTTATACGCTTCCAATACCGCTTCATCAAACAGATATTTTGGACTGTGGGCATCAGATGAAATTATCGTTTTTACTTTAGATTTTTTTACTAGTTCCCAGAATTCTTTTCTTGGATATTTAAATCTTGTTTCATCACCTAACTTGAATTTTTCTTTTCTGATGCCATTAGCATTGATCTCAAGAGCGATGTTATATTTCTCAGCTGCTTGAATCAGTTCTTCACTTAGTCTTAACATTTCGTTAGTAAGTTCGGTTTGATTAAAAAGAAAAATATCGGGGTGTGAGATAAACTTGAAGTAACCAGTTTTCATTGCGTCAATTACAGTTTGAACATAGATTTCCATTTCTTCGATTTTTCTAACATGATAAATGCTTTTAAGTTTGTTGTTGATTTCGATGTAATGTTGACCTAAAGTTAGATAGTCTAAATGTGTTAATAAATGTTCGTAATGTTTGTTTTGATAGGGAAAGTACTCAATCTCTAATCCTTTATAGATTTTTATTTGTGTACCATATTTTGCTTCTGCTTCAGCTAGTTCTTTTAAATATACAGGGTAGTCTTCAATACCCATTCTTACTGAGCGATCTTGTAAAAAGATAAAAGGTGCATGATCAGACATTCCGAGAATTTTGAAGTTTAGTTCTATGGCTTTCTTAACATAGTCTTCAACTGTTCCAACTGCATGATTACAAAGGTACATATGGGTGTGATAGTTTGCTTTCATTATTTCATTCTTAAATGACATCCGATACTTTCCTTTCTTTCAAGTGCTTGTTTAGTGATTAAATAGGCGGTTGTTGCTAGGTTGAGAGTTTCATAATAGTTTTGTGTTAAATTCGGATATTTTTGAAGGTTTTTAACGATGTCTTCAACCACTGAAAGAGTAAGGGTAATTCCTTCAGTATTTCTGACTATTCCAACATGTTCATCCATATAATCACCGATTTTTTTTCTGATTGGTTTATAGTTATAATTATATTGTGGTATATTAGGTGTTTTAATATTGGATAATAATTGAACTTCATTTACAGAATTTTCAATGTCTTTAGCACAGGTTTGGGCAAACACTAAGCATTCTAATAAAGAGTTAGATGCTAATCGATTAGCTCCATGAACATTGGTATTAGCTGTTTCACCAAGAGCATAGAGGTTTTTAATTGAGGTTCTTGCGGATAGGTCAGTGTTAATCCCCCCACATAGGAAATGTTCACATGGAGCAACTGGGATTAAATCGATTCCTAAAATGTATCCTTCTTGTTTGCAGCGGGCAAATATCGTTGGAAAACGTTTCTCTAAATGTTTAGGATCAAGATGTCTAGTATCAAGATAAACATGGTCAGTCCAGGTATCATACATCTCTCGATAAATTGCCTGAGAGACTTTATCGCGAGGAGCAAGTTCCATTAATTCTGGTTGGTATTTACCCATAAATCTTTCGTTCTCAATATTGACTAGATAAGCACCTTCACCTCTCATTGCTTCAGAGATTAAAAATCTTTGTCGGGAAGGATGAGTTTCAGAGTATAAGGCTGTGGGGTGGAATTGCACGAACTCCATATTATTGATTAAAGCGTTAGCTCGAAAAGCAATCCCGATACCATCGCCGGTAGCGTTAAGGTCATTTGTTGTTGAACCATAAACTGAGCCAATTCCTCCAGTCGCTAATACAACTTTTTTTGCATAGATTGGGTAATGAAGTTTATCGTTTTCTAGAACTGTTGCACCACAAACTTGATTATTATCAACAATTAAATCGACACACATTGTGTTTTCTAGAAATGTGATATTGGGTTGGTTGTATAGGTGATTAATTAATGTGTTTGTGACATTCTTTCCAGTGGCATCGCCACCACTATGAAAGATCCTTTTATTTGAATGGCCACCTTCTTTGGTGACTAAGAATTTATTATCACTATCGATATCAAACTCAACACCAAAACTGATGAGTTTTTTTACGGCTTCGTAGGCATTTTCTACAAGGAATCGAACTGCTTTTTCATCATTTAGGTAGGAACCTGCTTTTAATGTATCTTCGATATGAAGCGAGTGGAGATCGATATTGTCATTATACTCGCAAGCAATTCCACCTTGAGCAAGACTGGAATTGGAAAAACTGATGTTGGTTTTTGAGATAATCACAACATCAATCTTTTTATCAATATTCAATGCCGTAAATAAACCGGCTAAACCTGTGCCAACTATTAAGCAGTCACATCTTTTTTCCATTAGCTAAGCTCCATCATTTTATCTAGTGCAATAATTGCTTTTTCTCGAATATCTAGGTCAACATTAACTTCATAAGTTTCATTCTTTAATGATAGATAGACATCTTCAACGGTGATTTTTTTCATATTAACACAGTTAAGTCCTCTTGATAATAAATGGAAGGTTTTTTGTGGATTGGCTTTTTGAAGAGCGTGAATAATTCCTTTGTCTGTTCCGATTATGAATTCTTGATTACTATCATTAGTTGCGTAATCGAGAATTTGTTTTGTTGATCCGATAAAATCAGCCATTTTTAAGACTTCAAGTGGTGCTTCTGGGTGAATCAAGACTTTTGCATGTGGATGCAGTTCACGCATTTTAACCACATCTTTAATTGTCAGCAATTCATGTATATAGCAGAATCCTGGCCAAACATCGATGTTATAACCAAGAGTATCTTTTAAGTATAAACCTAGATTTTTATCTGGGACGTACATGATGTGGCGGTCTTTATAGTTTTTAACTATTTTTTCGGCATTTGAGCTAGTGACTATAACATCAGACAAGGCTTTTATATTTGCACGAGAATTAACATAAGTTACGATTAATGTATCAGGATGACTTTTCTTATAAGCAAGAAGTTCATCATATTCAACCATTTGTGCCATTCGGCAAAAGACATTTTGTTTTGGTAGTAAAACTTTCTTATTTGGGGAAAGTAATTTTGCGGTTTCTGCCATAAAGAAAACTCCACAAAAAACAATGATATCAGCTTCAGTACTAGCGGCTATTTTACTTAAAGCTAAAGAGTCACCAACATAATCAGCTACATCTTGAACTTCTCCAGTTTGATAAAAATGAGCGAGGATTATCGCGTTCTTTTCTTTTTTTAATCTTTTGATTTCTTCTATATACATTTTTGTCCTCATTTCTAATTAATGTCTCGTTAATATTATATGCTTTTTTTACTATTTTTCCAAGAATATGATATAATTTATGTTGAATAAGCGGGGTGAAAACTATGTATCAACCTTTGGCTGATAAAGTTCGACCTAAATCATTTGATGAAATGATTGGTAGTGAAAAATTAATCAATACTTTAAAAGCGTTATTAGTTAATGATAAATTAATATCGCTTATTTTGTATGGGCCAACGGGAGTTGGTAAAACAACGATAGCAGATATAATTGCTAATCATTTTCCTTTAAACCATTTTCGGTTTAACGCTTCTACTGATAATAAGGCAATCCTTAAACAGATAGTTGATACAGTTAAGTTATATCATTCTGTGGTTTTAATTATTGATGAGATTCACCGGATGAACCGAGATATCCAAGATTACCTACTTCCATTTGTGGAGAAAGGTAAGGTCACAATGATTGGTTTAACTACGGAAAATCCCTATATTTCTGTTAATCCGGCAGTTAGAAGTCGGGTAGCGATTTTTAAATTGACCAGACCAAAAACTAAAGATATTGAAGTATTTATAAAGAAAATCGATTTATCAGAGTATCAAAAAGATTTACTTATTGAACCGACTGTTTATGAAAAGATTGCGATTGCTTGTAATGGTGAAGTCAGAACTGCTATAAATATGCTTGAGTTATTGGTTTTAGTGGCAGAAAAAAACGAAGTAATTGATTTTGATTTTATGGAGAAACATCTTCCCGAGTCAGCTATTTCTGCTTTTAAGACCGGTGATGATTATTATGATATTTTAAGTGCTTTTCATAAGAGTGTTAGAGGTAGTGATGTAAATGCGGCTTTACATTACTTATCGAGGTTAATAATTGCTGGTGATTTAAAATCTTTGGTAAGAAGGATTAGAGCGATTGTTTATGAAGACATTGGTCTAGCCAATCCATTAATGGGCGTAAAAGTTGATTCTGCTTGTAATATAGCTGAAAGTGTTGGTTTTCCTGAGGCGGCTAATGCCTTATCCGCAATTACAATTGAAATGTGTATTTCACCTAAATCAAACTCGGCACATTTAGCAATCCAAAAAGCCATGGATGATGTTAGAGTTGGTAAGACTTATCAGGTTCCATCACATTTGATAAATAATCCCACTTTTGATGCAAAAAAACCATATAAGTATGCTCATGATTATCCCGATCATATTACTGATCAAGAGTACCTTCCAAAAGAGTTACAAGGTATTAGATACTATGAACCTCAAGTTCATACAAAGTTAGAGAAAGCTTTTGCGGATGAATATGAGAAAAATGAATCTTTAATCAAAAAAAAGCCTAGGTAGGCTTTTTTATTTTGAGATACTTTTTGGTAGATAACGATTGGGTCTAAACAATAGATATAACATTAAGCTGAAAACAACAAGCCCTACTACTGACCAGAAAGTAAATACTCCGGTAAACAAAAGACCAATTTGGTAAAATGCTAAGGCTATTGCATAGGCCATTAAAGTTTGAAAACCAATTGCAAACCAAGTCCACTTCTTACTTCCTAGTTCTCTTTTAATAGTTGCAATAGCAGCGATACATGGAGCACAGATCAAGTTGAAAAGCAAGAAACTATAAGCACTTAAACTTGTAAAATCAGCTGATAACAAACTCCAAATCTCACTACCACTTTCACTAACTTCAGCGAATCCATATAAGACACCAAAGGTACTAACTACATTTTCTTTAGCGATTAGCCCTGTGAGGGTTGCGACAGTTGCTTTCCATTCACCCCAACCAAGTGGTGAGAAGATAAAAGCAATTACTCTTCCTAAACTAGCTAAGATTGATTCATCTGGTTCTACCATTGAAAAGGTCCAACTAAAGTTTGATAAGAACCAAACAACGATTGAAGCTAAAAGAATGATCGTTCCAGCTTTGATTACAAATGCTTTTAACTTGTGAAAAACATGAAATGCTAAACCTTTAGGTCTTGGCAAATGATAATCAGGTAATTCTAAAATAAATGGAGCCGCTTTTCCAGCAAAACCTTTGAATTTTTTTAAAATTATTGAAGACACGATAATGACTGCAATACCTAATAAATACGCAGATGGAGCGATTATCCACTGAATTGGCGAATTTCTAAACATCGCTCCAGCAATTAGGGCAATGATAGGAAGTTTCGCACCACAAGGCATGAAAGTTGTTGTCATTATCATCAGTTTGCGGTTGTTTTCTTCTTCGATTGTTCTCGCTGCCATTATTCCTGGAATACCACATCCCGTTGACATCAACATTGGGAAGAATGATTTTCCTGATAACCCAAAACGGCGGAAGATACGGTCAAGGATAAAGGCTATTCTTGCCATGTATCCACTTTCTTCTAAAATCCCCAAGAGTAAGAATAATACAAACATCTGTGGTAAGAATCCTAAAACAGCACCTACACCACCGATAATACCATCGACTAAAACCCCAATCAACCATGGCCAAGCATTAATACTCTCTAACCAACCTGTTACAATTGCCGGTAAACCATTATCACCGAATATTGTTTCATTGACATAGTCAGTTAAGAAACCACCAATAGTTGAAATAGATAAGTAGTAAACTAAAAAGATAACAGCTACAAAAATTGGTAATGCTGCAAATTTATTTGTTAGGACTTTATCGATACGATAAGATAGTTTTTGAGCAGCTAATTTATTGCGTTGATAAACTCGATCTACTAGCTTATTGATAAACTGATAACGTTCTTGTGTAATAACTGCTTCTGTATCATCTTCTTGTTCGGTTTCAATTAAACTGATATCAGCTAAGATGTCTTTGATTTCATTAGGTTTAATACCTAGTTCATCCCAAATCTTTCCATCTTTTTCGAATACTTTTATTGCGTACCATCTTAGTTTACTAGTTGGTACTTGCTTAGTGATTACTTTTTCGATTTTTGTTAGAACTGTTTCAATATTGGCAGAATACCATAAGACCGGTCTAAAAGTGTATTTGCTTTGATGAAGTTCATAGACTTTTTGCATTAGTTCTTGATTGCCTTGGCTTTTCAAAGCAGTGATTTCAACAACTGGACAGTTAAAGACCTTTCCGATATTTTCACTTTTGATAACATCTTTATTCTTAGCAATAACATCCATCATGTTAATCGCGATTACTACTGGGACACCGGTCTCAACAAGTTGGGTTGTTAAATATAGATTTCTTTCTAAATTACTTCCATCAACGATGTTGATAATAACATCAGGTTTTTCATTGATGATGTAATCACGGGAAATAACTTCTTCTAAAGAATATGGTGATAAGGAATATATTCCTGGTAAATCGATTATTTTGATACTATTATTTGATTTAAGACTTCCTTCTTTCTTTTCAACAGTAACTCCTGGCCAATTGCCAATATGTTGATTATTTCCGGTAAGGCTATTGAAGAGGGTCGTTTTTCCACTATTAGGATTACCGACCAAAGCAATTTTCATGTTCATCTAGATTATCTCCTTAAAAAAGTCAGCAAAGCCAACTTCTAAAAAATTTCTTTACTTATTTCTCAATGATGGTCTCGATTGTGATATTAACAGCATCGATTTTTCTTAAAGTAATTTCAGTTCCTCTTACGGTAATTTCAATAGGATCACCAAGAGGCGCAAACTTTTGAACAAAGATTCTTGTTCCAGGTATAAGACCCATATCCATAAGTCTTTTTTTAATCGGTTTTTCGCCTTTTACTTTAATTATGTTATAGCATTTTCCTACTTTTGCTTCCGCAAGATTAATTGTCATGATTTCACCTTCGAGTCTTGATTTCTGAATATATTATTGCTAAAACGAGAATGAGTTAGCAATAACTAACACATGATATTATAAGCGATTTTTCTCTTTAAAGTCAAGCATTTCTGTAATAAAATAAAATAGATGTGTTATAATGTTTTTAAGGATGTGATAACTTTGAAAATTCATGAATCTGGTGAGAACTATTTAGAAGCGATCTTAATGATTAAGCAGCGGCAATCATCTGTTCGCTCAATTGATTTAGCTAAGGAAATGAACTTCACTAAAGCTAGTGTTAGTCGAGCTGTTGGTAAGTTGAAGGAAAGTATGTATATTACTATTGATGAGGCTGGTTATATTGATTTTACAGAAGAAGGTCTTCTTCTAGCAACAAAAATCTATGAACGCCATAAGTTCTTCACTGATTTTTTGATTTTTTTAGGTGTTGAAAAGACTGTAGCAGCTGAAGATGCCTGTCGAATTGAACATGCTTTAAGTTCAGAATCATATCAAGCAATTAAGAAATACTTAACAAGTTTAGAAGAAAAATAAAACAAGCGTTCACTGTAGTGAAGGCTTGTTTTTTTGTTAGATTATATCACAGGTTTTATCTTTTGAGGTATCAATAATCACGGGAATAACAATTGGTTTTCTTTTTGTGGAAGCGTAAAGATATCTTTGGATTTGATATCTTAGATTATCCTTATACCTCTTCCAGTCAATGTTCTTTTGAGAAAACTGTTTTTTGGTTTCTAATTGGTAGATAATTTCGATTTCTTTTACGATATCTTCATTTTCTTTCATATACATAAATCCACGACTAACAATTTCTGGGGTGTTTAAAATCGTTTTATCTTTAGCATTAATATTGGCAATCACCATTAAGAAGCCATCTTCAGCTAACAATTCTCTTTCTTTAAGAACTTGATCATTGACATCAGTTTCAAATGAACCATCAACCATGATTGTGCCATTTTCAACCATATCATGGAAACGATCTTTCACACCATTGGTAAAAGAAATAACTTCACCATTATCAAGGAGAAAAACTTCGTTTTCTGAATAACCATATTCCTTAGCCACATTAGCTTGGGCTAATAATAACCGGTATTCACCATTTACGGGAATAATATACTTTGGTTTTAATAAGGTGTACATAAACTTAATATCATCCGCTGAGGAATGGAACCTAGAAACATAATCTTTTTTCACTTTAACCATTTCACAGTCGAGTTTAGCTAGAGTATCATAGGTTTTCGCAGCTATCTTCTCTGTTCCTAAAACTGGCGGGCATAAGAATAAGACTGTATCAGTTTTGACTAGTTTAACTAGACGGTCAAAGCCTTTTGCCATTCTTTGTAACATAAAGAATGGTTCATGTCTTTCACCTGTTACTAAGTAAACGACATCATCGTATTCGTTTGTGTTTTCATTATCAAGATATTTTAGATTTATCATCTTATCTTCAGGAACTTTAACATAACCCATCATTTCAGCAATATAAAGTAGTCTTTGGGCTTTTCTACCGATGATGGCAATTCTTTTGTTTAGTCTGATTGCCTCATTGATAATTAATTGAATGTTAGATAACTCAGTAGAGTATAAAGCGACGATAATCCTATTCTTAGCTCGAGAAAAATTATATCTGATCAGTTTCTTCAAATAATCGTCACCGATTGATTTGCCAATATTCATTGCACCTTGTGATTCGTTTAGATAAGCTAAAACGCCGTAATCAGCGATTTTCGCGATTTTTTGAAAATCAGTTCGGTAGAACTCTGGAACATCTTGATTGAAATTATAGTCAGTTGTATAAACAATCGCTCCATCTTTTGTGTAGATAACAACTCCTGCGCTTAAAGGTACAGAATGAGTTGTCGCAAAAAATTCAACATAGAACTCATCAAACTTGATGATTTTTTTATATTCAACAACATTGAGTTGATAGTTCTCTGGTTTCATTTTGTTTTCACGTAAAAGGTCTCTGGCAATAGCGATTGTATAATCAGTACCATAGACAGGTTTATCTAATTGTAGTAATAACATTGGTAAAGCGCCAATATTTTTATCATGGGCATGTGATAAAAAGATGCCTTGAATATCGTCTTTACGAGTTACAAGATAACTGATATCGGGAACTAAAGCATCGACACCTAATAAGTCGTTAGATGGATGTTGTAAACCACAATCAAGAATGATTATCTTTTTATTAATTTCAATTAGATAGAGGTTTTTCCCGTTATCTCCGAGTCCTCCTAATGCATAAAATTTTATTTGATTCATAGTATCCGCTCTTTCTTAAAAAAATTCAATTACTATTATATCTTATTTTGGTAAATACTAAAAGGCAAAAGGAATATTAATTAATCCTATTTGAACTATATTACAATAATAAGCTATTATACAATCGTTTTTTAGCCTTAATATACTTACATTCCAAACCTATTAAAACAGCTATTATATTGGAGCTCTATAAATTTGATTGTTTTTCCAACTATATCACAATAATTGAACAATAACGATGAGTTTAAATAACTCTGAGGATTTACAATCTCAAGTGAAACCATTTTAAAATATAAAGAACAGTGTATATCACTTATCAAGTAAAAACGAGAGTGCTAACACTCCCTCAAAAATCTAGATATTAGGTTTACTAATCAAGCGATTAATTTAATCGAATATACTGCTAAGAAGGATAAAATCCTTCTTTTTTTGTGTTTTTCCATGATTTTTATAAAATGCCTTCATACAGACAACAAGTCGACTTTTTAGACATAGTTTAGAATGCGATAACTTGGCTATTGGTATTACCACGTTCCGCGCAGTGGGAAAACTAAACTTTTCTCTCGCCGCCGTTATCTTGTAACCATTTGTTTTGCTGTGAATGTTTAATTTATTCTTTATACTTGTTCATAATGTTGCAAACGGTTTTTGTTAAAAGAAAAGCTGTTTGCAAATCTTTACCGTCCGCGTTGCCAAAGTTCTTTGTTATCAAGGAATTTATAATGTCATTTTCTTCTTTTGAAAATGCTATGATATCTTTATCATATCTTTCGCCCTTGATAAAACCCATTACATGTTCAGCGATGAAATCTTCTTCTAATTCAAATTGATGGTCAAGCAACGTTCGAGCAGGCAACTCAAGATAAGCCTTCAATGTTAGCAACTCAAATTTTAATAATTTTTCCATATTTTATTACTCCTTTACAACCAGAATGTTAAGATTTTGCCTGCTGATGTAAAATGTCCATTCATTCCAACCTTGCCTATCCAAGTCCAATGTGGTGTAAGAGCAGGGTTTCGTGCAACAAAACTTAAAGAATTGGCATACCTTCAAAGATATGCCAATCAAAATAAGTTTTACAATACTAGATTTTATATTGATGATGGTCATTCAGGAGCAAACTTTGAAAGACCAGGATTTATAGAAATGAAGAATGATATTGAGAATAGCTTGGTTGGTATGGTTGTAACAAAAGACCTATCTAGATTGGGAAGAGATTATTTGACGACTGGCTATTACTAGACTCTATTTAAGACAAATGTTAATGATTCTAAAAATGGTTCAAGAACGAGGGGGAATGATGGGTCAAAACATTAATGACTTATTTAGCCACTTTGCATTAGAAAGAAAAAGGAGAATTAACAAAAGTTTCGAATATTTTAACTCCAGTTGTATTGTTTTTCATTTTTGTAGTCTTAATGTGTTTTATAAAGATAATCTCATTCATAAATCATTTTTCTTGTGTTAAAATAATAAGTGGTGATGATAATGATTAACTATCCTAATAAGAAAATAAATAATAATGTCAAAATCACTTCTTCTGCTAATCGTGGAATGAATTTTGAGACAATGATCAATCAGACTAATGATTTTTACTTAGACAACGACATTGCGGTAATTTATAAAAAGCCGATTCCAATTCAAATTGTCTCTGTTGATTATAAGGCTAGATCAGCAGCAAAGATTGTTGAAGCGTATTATAAGTTACCTTCTACTACTGATTATAATGGTATCTATAAGGGTTTGTATATTGATTTTGAAGCAAAAGAAACCAAGAGTAAGACTTCCTTTCCGATGAAGAACCTTCATGAACATCAGGTAAAGCATTTAGAAAAGGTTAAGAAACACGGGGCCATCAGTTTTATTATCGTTTATTTTGTTTTGTTGGGAAGAATCTTTTTTCTTGATGCTAAGTATGTTTGTGATTTTTATCTTCGTTCAAAGAATGAGCGTAAATCGATTAGTCTTGAGGAGTTTGTTGAGTTTGGTTATGAGATTAATGAAGGTTATCAAAAACCTGTTGATTATTTAAAGATTATTGATCAATATTATATAAAAAACTCCTCAAAATAGAGGAGTTTTACTATATTTGCTTACTGTAAGCAATGATGTTATCCCAATCGGATTTAAGAATATCAAGTAGTGTTGATAATTGGTCTTCCAAGGGGATTGCTGATTTAAGTTTGTCTTCTATAATAGCGAATTTGAAAATCGATGCTAGCTTTTCATTAGCAACTGGTGATATCATCAACAATTCTTTGCCTTTTGAAATGTCAGAAAAAACGTAGGATTTTTGTAAATCCTTTTTTTCATTTTTCATGATATATTTAATTTTGACATCCAAAGCTAACTCATTTTTTAAGAAGAACAATTCTATCTTAATCTGGTTCTTTTTTGTCTCTAGATCTGGTGTAATCGTTAAAAGACTCATGTGTTGATGATTAGTATGCTTGATATTTGCCTTTTTATTGGTTAAAAATTCATTTAACTCAAGTTTAGCTTGTTTGAGAATCGTTTCCATCTTTTGTTTCTTTCTTAGCAGCTTTTACTAATATCTTAACCATTTTATTAGCAAAACCAACTGGATCTTTAATCTCTAAACCTTCAATTAACAGCGCTTGATTATAAAGAATTTCTGCGTAATCAGCGATTACTTCTTCTTCATTCTTGTAGATACTGTCAATTGCTTGGAATAGTTCGTGTTGGGGATTAATCTCTAAGATTTTTCGAGCTTTTAAGTTTTTATCTCCTGGAAGTTGATTCATGACTTTTTCCATTTCAAAAGATAAACCTTCACCACTGACAATACATACCGGTGAATCAGTAAGTCTTGTGGATAGTTTGACTTCGTCAACCTTATCGCCTAAAACTTCTTTTATTTTTTCTAAAAGACTTTTATTCTTTGTTTCAAGATCTTTAATCACTTCTTTTTCTTTATCGTCAAGAATATCTAGATCTCCTTGATTAATCGATTTAAATTTCTTTTTGTCATATTCATTAAGAATATTAATCATAAACTCATCAACTTCATCAGTTAAGACTAAGACATCAAAGCCTTTTTTCTTTAAAACATCCATTTGTGGTGAGATCTTGATTGCTTCTTTAGAGTGAGCTGAACCATAGAATATTTCTTTTTGTTCAGTTGGCATCTTTTCGATATACTCTTTTAAAGTAACTAATTGTTCTTCGTTAACAGTTTCAAATAATAATAAATCTTGTAGCATTTCTTTATTCATACCAAAGTTATCATAGACGCCGTATTTAATATTAACACCAAACTCTTTCCAGAACTTGTTGTATTTTTCTCGGTCGTTCTTTAAAGTTTTTTCCAACTCGTTAAGTATTTTCTTTTCAAGATTTTTTTGAATTAAAGTAAGTTGACGGTTCTGTTGTAAGATTTCACGGGAAATGTTTAGATTTAGGTCTGGACTGACAACTAAGCCTTTGATAAAACGTAAATAATCAGGAACAAGTTCTTTACATTTGTCCATGACGAAAACGCCTTTGGCATATAGTTGTAAACCTTTTTCGTATTTTTCTGAATAAAGATTTTGTGGAGCTTTTTCTGGAATAAACACAATTGATTTATAAGTTAATGCGCCTTCAACATTGGTCCAAATGGCAAATGATGGGTCGTTGTAATCATAGTATTGTGTTTTGTAAAACTCATTTAGTTCTTCATCAGTAACTTCAGTTTTGTTTTTCTTCCAGATTGGTGTCATTGAATTTAAAGTTTCTTTTTCAACAACAGTTTCAAACTTGTCTTCGATTTCATTACCTTCTTCATCTTTTAGAGGTACTGATTTCTCGTGTTCCATAGTAATTGGATATTTAACATAATCAGAATATTTTTTGACTAATGAACGGATTTTGTATTCTTCAAGGAAGTCATCATATTCTTCTTCTTTTTCATTTTTTCTGATTGTTAGAATTATTTCCGTACCGATATTGTCTTTTGTAGTTTCTTCTATGGTAAAGCCTTCTTCACCTTTTGAAATCCATTTATAAGCTTTATCACTGAAAGCTGATTTAGTAATCACTTCGACTTTACTAGCAACCATAAAAGCTGAGTAGAAACCAACGCCAAATTGACCGATTAGATCATCATCTTTGACTTCTTTTTCTTTCATGGTCTTCAAGAATTCTAAAGTTCCACTTTTTGCGATTGTGCCAATGTTTTCGATTAGTTCATCATAGGTCATACCAATACCATTATCGCTTATGATAAGTTTCCGGTGCTTTTTATCTATTTCTAGATAAATCTCGTAATCATTGCGTTTTTCCAGATTCTCATCAGTTAAGCTGGTTAGATGATACTTATCAATTGCATCAGATGCATTTGAGATTAATTCTCTTAGAAAAATCTCTTTGTTAGTGTAAATAGAATGAATCATCAAATCTAACAATTTTTTCGATTCGGTTTTAAACTCCATTTTTTCTTTAGCCATAATAATATCTCCTTGTTATTTAATATTCAATATTATTATAACATATTGTTTAGCACTGTCAAGTTTTGAGTGCTAACTTTTTTTTACAGATTATAACTCCAGATTTTTCGGTCATATAGAATTAGCCCAACTAATAGACAAAGTGCATAAGAACTGATCATGTAAGGTAGATTATAGGCGATAAAAGAGTAAAACCAAGGGTTTAATCCCGCTAATCCCGCATAATAATCCCAAACTAAAACCCCGCTAATTCCATGACTGATGTATCTTAGAAAAGAGGCTAAACTGATTCCGAGGATGAAAGAGGTTTTCTTTTCCAAAGGTTTCGGGAAAATAGCTGCAATCCCTAGAGCTGTAAATGGTACGATATAATCCAACATAAACATTAGAATGAATTTCCACCAACCTTCGTCAACGATAAAGGCAAAAACACCGTAGCCTAAAGCTTCAGCTAAGATTGCTTGTAAAACACCGAAGATAAACCCAGCTAAAAGACCGGGTTTAATCCCCCGTCGATAAGCAATAATAAAAATTGGTAACATTGCCGGCGAGATTGAACCACCATATTTAAAAGGTGAAAATAAACCAGCAATAACATCAAAAACAAGGGCAACTCCTACAAAAATAGCGATTTCTGTAATAATACTAATATCTTTTCTCATGACTTTCTCCTTAAGTTTTATTTAGATAAAAAAGGCCCCTTAAAAAGGGACCTAATAAGTATCAACATACTCCTACGCTGGCATTATCCAGATCAGGTAAGGTCTATAACAGAATAGTTATACTCTCAGCCTGGTACTCCAAGCTCCCCTTTTTTATCTACTTTAATTATATCATAGTTTATTATTTTACAAGAGATTTTAAATTATCTTTTTAATAAGATCCTCTTTAGCGACTTTTTCGGAAGTTATCGCAAAAGCTGTAGCTAACAAATCATAGATTTCTTCACTCACTTCATTATTGGCATATATATAAGCTAAAGTATCATTTACATGAACTTCATCAGTTACTTTCTTGTTTAAAACAATACCGACATTAGGATCAATTTCGTCATCTTTTTTGGCTCTACCACCGCCAAGTTTCATTGCGGCTAAGCCAATGTTTAAAGCTTTAATATTTTTAATATATCCTGAAGCTTTGGCTTTGAAAGGAATAATATTTTTCACTTCCACAAACTTATCTAAATTATCGATATGACCGCCTTGTTGAGCGATAAACTCATAGAACTTAGCTAATGCTTTGCCGTTGTGAAGATTTTCATAAGCATGTTTTGTGGCCTCTTCTAATGACTCAGCTTGACCAGCATAATAGACCATATATCCAGCAATCTGCACACAAAGATCTTCTAAATCTTTTGGGCCATTACCTTTTAAGGTTTCGATTACTTCTACCACTTCTAAACGATTACCTATGGCATAACCTAAAGGTTCATCCATGCTAGTGATAAAAGCTGTGACTTTCTTGTTGAAAGATTTACCGATAGCTACCATTATTTCCGAGAGTTCAGTTGCTTCTTCTAATGTTTTCATAAAGGCACCATCACCGATTTTTACATCTAAACAGATTACATCAGCGCCACTAGCAAGTTTCTTTGACATAATACTTGAAGCGATTAATGGGATTGATGGCACTGTTGCGGTGACATCTCTTAGTTCGTACAGAAGCTTATCGGCAGGAACTAGTTTTTTCGTTTGACCAGCTACAGCCATGTTAATCTTATTGACTTGGTCAATGAACTCTGTTTCACTTAAATCAAACCTAAGTCCAGGAATACTCTCCATTTTGTCTAATGTACCTCCGGTATGACCTAGTCCTCTTCCGGATAATTTCGCTAGTTTAGCACCTAAAGATGCGACTAAAGGCCCTAAAACCAGTGTGGTTTTATCACCAACACCACCGGTTGAATGCTTATCAACTTTAATTCCTTTAATCTTAGATAAATCAATGATATCACCACTATATAACATTGATTTAGTTAAGTAAGATGCTTCCTCATTTGTCATTCCTTGAAAAAAAATAGCCATTAATAATGCGCTCATTTGGTAATCAGGAACTTCATGTTCAACATAACCTTTGATGCAAAAATCAATTTCTTTTTCTGTTAAAGCTAAACCGATTCTTTTCTTTTCTATGATATCTACAACACGCATAACTTCACCTCATTAAGTATACTAATTATACAATATTTAAATAAATATGTAAATATTGACAGATGTAAACATTTTCACGCTATTTTCTTTGTATCCAGAATAAATTAGTGTATAATACTTTATGGTGATATAAATGACTGAGATTTATCTTTTGCGTCATGCAGAAACTGACGCAAACAAAAACTTCATTGTTCAAGGTAGAATGGACAATCCGATTAATGAAACCGGGGTTCAACAAGCCTTAAACACTGGCAAGTTTCTTAAAAAAAATAATATTAAGTTTGACTTGGTGATATCTTCGCCATTAAAAAGAGCTTATAAAACTGCCGATTTAATCAATCATGGAATGGTGATATCAAGACCAATCTTTATTGATAAGAATCTTATTGAAAGAAATTTTGGCGATTACGATGGCAGAAAGATTTCCGATGATTATTATGATTTAACTAGAAATGGTTTAATCCCTAATATGGAAACAGACGCCGAACTTGAAGAAAGAGTTGTAAGAACCCTTAAGAGCATTGCGGAAAAACATCCGAATAAAAGGTTGTTAATTGTTACACACTCACATGTAATAAAAGCGTTTTTAAAATGTTATGTTAAAGACTTTACTTATTTAACTAATCTTCATAATTGCTCGTTGAATCGAGTTAAATATGAAAACGGTGAATTTGAAATCGTGGAGTGTAACTTTGACCCAAATTGTAGTTTTGACCCAAATAAAGAATAAAGGCCACATTTTTTTTTGAAAATGTGACCTTTTTTTTATTTAGATTATACTTCTTCTAATATCATTAAAGATGTGTGAGATTGGTAGAGTATAATTGGTTCCGTTGGTTGGGTTAAAGCTATTGTTGGAATTTATTAAGTCTTGATACATTAAATCACGCATTAGAACTGGTGTTAAGGTAATATCTTCACCTTCCAAGAATGCATCATTAAGATCAAAGATATAATCAACTGCGCCGATTGTGTATAATCTGTCTAAATCAATTAACTCGCCATTAACGAATAAATCTGTCCCATCATAGCTTAAACTATCATCAAAATAAATATCAATATTATACCAAAGTACTTGTTGGTAGAAGGATTTTATCTGTCTTCCTGTTAGTTTGCTGGTTTTAATATAATTATCAAAAGGATAAATCGTAACCAAATGCCCCATTGTTACTTGACCTGATGACATCGCAACTCGAAATCCTCCGCCATTAACAGCGCCAAAATCGATTCCCATGTAATCTCTGATTACTGAAGCTCCCCAAGGAGCTAGTTCAGTTCTAAAATAATTGCCCTCAGAAACTGTTAGAACCTCTGAGACAAATTCGACATAATCTTCGCGAGTCATATAATCAATAAGAATCATTTCTGTATTGTCATCAGTGGCATAAAGTTCATTGCTTGTGTAGATTTTTACTTGTCCGCTATCAATAGATTTAGTAGTTCTATCATAGGTCAGTTTGATTTGTGCAAGTAAATAGTTTGAATGTGGATTCATCTGTGCATAAAAGAGATTAGCACCTGAACGCGAAATTGAACCTGAATCTAAACTATGAGTATGGCCATTAAAGATAGCGTCTACTCTAGCATCATTAGGAAGATAGGCAATTTCTGTATTAATTGAAGTCCCTGAATGCGCATAAACAACGACAACATCAACTTCTTCAACAGTTCGTAGATGTCTTGAGTATTCTTCTACGACCATTACTGGGTCTAAGATTTCAAAATCTTCGAATCGTGAAGCGGCGATTGATCTGGTGACATTACCGATAACTCCGATTATACCTACTTTTACTCCGTTAGTTTCTTGAATAATATAAGGAACAGTGAAGTCCATAAGTTCTTGAGTGTTTTTATTGACAATATTAGCCACTAAGAAAGGAAAGTTAGCTTGGCCAGTTAGCTCATTACCATCATTATATTGAGCAACTTTTTCGATACCCCAGTCAAACTCATGATTACCGATAACAAAACCATCAAAGCCAGCCTCATTCATCGCTTCAATAATTGGGCGACCATAGAAATAATTGGAGATTGCTGTTCCTTGGAACATATCCCCATTTGTCATTGCGATTACATAATCGTTTTGTGCTTTCATTTGTTTAACTTTTGCGGAAATACGGGCAAAACTTAGAAAACCATTATATGCTCCACCATGGAAATCATTAACAGATAATAAGTAGATATCTTGATAACGATCGTAGGTTGTTGTGGTTGTAGTAGTTGTTGGTGGCAATGTTGTTGGTGGTTGTGTTGTTGGTGCCACAGTTGTTGGCGGTAATGTTGTTGGTGGCACAGTTGTTGGTGGTAAAGTTGTCGGCGCCTGTGTGGTTGGTTCTTGGGTGGTAGGTGGTATAGTCGTCGGTGCCTGTGTACTTGGTTCAAGTGTTGTATTAGAACTTGAAACTGTTGTTGGTTGATTAGTAGTTTGTGTGGTTGAATTTGTCGTTATGGTTCCACAAGCAACTAAAAAACTCAGTAAAAATAATGTTGTAATAATTATAATCTTCTTCATCATGTCCCTCATTTCTATTATTTAGCAATGTAATTATACCGCAAACTAGGGTTTAATGCAAAAAAAACTTACCACAAAATTAGTGGTAAGTTTTTAGTATGTTAAATCTTAAATATAATTGTAATGAATAAAGACGTTGTTTATACCATCTTTTGTTAAGAAGGTTGTTGGATCGTCAAGCATATAGTCAGAATTATCTGGCCAATATGGATCAGGATCAGCTAACATCATTGTCTCTAACTCTTCTGTTAAAATATTTCTAACAATCATTGAATTTAATACAATATCTCTTTGAGTAGCATCAAGTGATGTAACGGTTGATACATTGAAGCTGACATTAACAAAACTAATACCACCTAGTTGTTGAGTAGCAAGAATAAAGTTTTTAACCGCTTGTTTTATAGCAACTGTAATTGCATAAGTTGTATCGTCTTCAGCTAAGTAAGGGATTTTGCTGGCAACAGAAGCATTACTTCTTAGCATGTTATCGATACTGATATGGATTGAATCACTGAGTAATAGTTGATCAATTTGAGCAGAAGATAAATTGGTAATTATATCTGCATTCATACCATCACCATAATTTAAGATACCCAATAACGAGAATGAATCTAAGATGTAAAGCAATTCTTGTTTTTCAATTGTTTCTGAACCGAGACCAGCAACTGTAATTGCGATTCGTTTGTTTTGTGGGACTAGAAGCATCATCGAACCATAAGCAGTAAACTCATCACCTGATTGGTCAAGTATGTAATCAGAAACAGTGGTTTGCATTATATAAGAATCAAAGAAAACCGTTTTATTGATAGTATCAAGTTCTTGTGGTCCAACAAAGAAAGTTTCAAAATCTAAATCAGGATCAGAGAACTCATCTAGAGAAACGAATAGTTTTTCCAACTCATCGCTACGAATATAGGTAACATCAGCGAAAACAATTCGTAAATCATTACCAAATTGATCCAAATCAGAAACAACTAAAGAAGTAAATGAAGAACTTAGAATCTTGTTGGAAACAGTCGCTTGCATACTCGCTGATTCTAAAACAAGTTCACGATTATCAATGAAAGCTTGAGCATTGATTTCTTGATATAAATCATCCACGTCACCATAGCCCATTGCTATCATCGCTTTGATAATCGCATTGATTTCATTCTTTTGGACATAGTCCACATTAGGAGTGCCCCTAGAGACTATCAATGGGTTTCCAGTTTCATCTTGCATTGGCACGTATAAAAGGCTAGAGCCCAGTGATAATAATTGATCAGAGATAGTCGCATGTAGGATTGCTGAACTTAGCAATTCTGTCCGTTTTTGATCAGTATCTAGATTAGAAAAACTAAACTGACTAAAACTATTAGGATCACTAACACCAAGTAAATCTAAACCATCAATAAACGCTTCAAGTTCTTCAGTTGTAACATAAGTTACTGTATAAACTTGGATTAAGACATCAGCGTTAGTTATATCCTTTACAGGAACAATTACCGTTGAACCAATATTGATAATCTTATCTGATACAGTTGCGTGTAATATCGCTGAGTTCATTAGAACAGTAAAGTTACTTTTAATTGTGCTAGTATTATTAATACTAACATTATTTACATCAGTTATTTCAAGGAAATATAAAGCTCTAAACATATTATAAATTTCAGTTTTTGTGACATATGATAAATCACTCGCAACAGTAATTACTGCAGCACTGTTAACATCATAAGCAGGTACAATTAAAGATCCACCTTCTGATACATCCAATTTAATGATGATATCTGAAAGTGTTGCATGAATAATTTCTGAACCTAACAAAGTGTTAACTTTAGTTTGATCAATATCGGTTTCTAGATCATTTTCTAACTTATTTATAAATGATGCATCAAAGCCTAAACCTGAGAATTCAGTGATTTCCATGACATTTAAAGCCTTGAAAACATTTTTCAATTCATCGACTGTTACGACTGGTTGAGGAACCCCATTCACCAGAATTGTCGTATTAACTGAATCAGGAACAATAAATGTACTTAAGTCTACAGTGTTAAAGAAATTCCCAATAGTTGCATAAAGAATATTGGATTCAAATAAAACATCAATGTCAGAATCACTTAAACTTAGAATTAAAGCTGGATCAAACATTTCTTCGCTATCAGGATTAATAATTAACTTAATCGAATTAATAGCTGCTAGAAGTTCTGCCTTAGTAAAATATCCTAAACTATCATAGATGACATCAGGGAATACTAAAGGCATATCCTCCATATCTGTTTCTTGGAAAACAGTAGTTAAAGTTGCTCTAATAACATAGGAATCAAAGAATATTGCTAATTTTTCTGTGTCCATATCGGCAACCTCATTAAATGAGAAATTTTCTAAGTCAAGAGTTTCAGCTACGGCAATCAAAGCATTAAAAGCTTTAAGGATTTTCCTTAACTCACCTTCTTCTGTTTCAGTATCCCTCCAAACAATATTCTCAGGTATCTCAAACATGTCTAGACCTTCAACTTCAGCTCTACCACTTAAAATATTGATTAATGCTTCAGTGATTAGTTGTGATTCAAGGAGAATCGTAAGATCAACATTACTGATAGCCGCTAGAGTCACTTGGATATCATCACCCATTAAATCTTCAAAATTGACATCAGCTTCAATTATCGCTGCGAAGATTTCTCCGATAGCTAAAAACTCAGCTGCTAAATCTAAATCCTCAGGAATAGTCAAGATTAAAGCTATCTGACCTTCTGAGTTTTGAATCATTGGGAATAACAAAGCTTCAGTGATAAGAAGAATCACATCTGAACCAGCGATATCAGCGAAAATCTCTCTGACATCTTCACCAGTTACTTCAACTTCAGTAAGATCACCTTCACCCTCAATAAAGCCCGCTCCATTTAGAATATCAAACAAAGCTCCAGCAATTCGTCCGATTTTAGCTAATTCTGATTCAAAGTCAATCGAACCATCATATAGTTTTTCAACTTCAAAAGGCAGTTCTTGTTCATACTGCAAAGAAGCGTATTCTATAGCAATTGGCAAGGCAGAGACAACTAACTTAGATTTTGCAATTGTCGCAAATACTTCTCTGATTTCATCCCCTTTAAGGTCAGTTACTTCATTAGTTTCGTAGAATTCAGAGTCTAAGAAGATTCCTGCAACCTCTGAAGCTATCATTAATTCATAACGGAATGCAATGGTGTTTTCATTATATTTAAATGAAAGAACTGTATCAAAAAGATTAATATGTAATGGCACTTTAACTTCTTCATTTACAGTCGACTTAACCTGAATTGCATTGGCTAACATAACAAAAAGATTGCTGTTATACTCATCCACCATTTGTCTCATAATCGCAATACCATCTTCCATATCGAAATCCATTGGTAACGGATTATCTCCAGGATCGGTCATGACTGAGTAGTTTGCTTGGTAAAGGGTACTTCTTGGATCGAAACTAAGGTCTTCAACATTATCTTCTTCGGAGAAATCTACTTCTGCGAGCAATGTTGAAACACTGTCTATGAAAGAGATCATCCCACCCATAACTATCAAGGTAATGAAAATCGCCATTAAACCATTAGCAGCTCCAACTATAGCGCCAAAACCGCGCATCTTGTTTTCACCTTTTTTGGTTCTGAAGAAAATCATCCTGATAATAAATGTTAAAATTTTGTAAATAACAAGAATTACTGTGAAGTATAGAATTGTCCAAACAATCTTTAAAGCAAAAATAAGAACACCAGTTGCTAGTTCTAATGCTTCAGGAGACAATTCTGATATAACTACCTCATCACCAATCATTCCTTGTAAGATAGCTTCATAACTATCCGCAAAAGAGGTGAAATTAACAAGGCTAGGGTCAATATCTTTAAACAATTCACCTAAGAAAGATAAATTAGCGTTCCACAAGAGATTAACAGCGACATTAATGGTCGCAAAAAAGATTATGTAAAAAATTGCCATAGTTATGAAAGTATAAAGCGATTTTTTTAAACCCTTTAAGAATCCAGCTAGAACCGCAAAACCTAAAATTATGTAGAAAATTAGGTTAAGTGTCAAAAGGATTCCAAAGTCAAATGCAAGAAAATACATTATTCCACTCCCCTTCTATTTTATTGATTTATGAGTTAATTATACTACAATTGAAAAAAATCAAGTAGATTGTTGCTATATAATTACAAAAAATACTAGAAAATGGTAATTTGTTGTTATTATATATCCATTTAATTATTATTGTATCAGTTCATATTAGTAAAAAAAATCAAAATATGCGATATAATATAGGTGTAAACATTGTCAGGAGGATTGGGATAAATGAAGAAAATATTAACTTTTCTCAGTTTTATTTTATTATTAACATTTTTAGTTGGTTGTGATGCTTGGTTTTCTCCATTGTTTTCAACCACTGAAAAAACGACGATCTCCTATACCAAAATAAATGGTACCATAACTTTTGAGGATTCAGATTATCAAAACCTGCCTTTTTACTATTCTGATACTTATAATCTTAATGATATAGATCAGTACAATCAAATTCTCCTTGACACCAAGGATCATATTAGAAAATCGAATATATTGGTTAACACTGTTTATTACTCTTTAAGATTCCCTTGGGCTAGTTCGAATAACCGCAATGTTCTTTCAATAGGTTCAGGTTTTATTTTTCTTGAAGACGAGGAGTTTTACTACGCATTAACCAATTATCATGTTATTGATAGTAATCAGACTGACGCGGTTGTCGAGATAAAAACTTTTAGTGATACAGAGTTTGTTTTGGCTGAAGTTGTTGTCTATGATAGTGATTTAGACCTAGCAGTTCTTAAGTTCGCAAAAGACAGTCGTGAGGAAGTTGTAATTCTCGATATTTATGAACGTTTGTACTACAGGTTCACACCGGGAGAACTGGTGTTAGCGGTTGGTAATCCTGGTTCATTAACCAATAATGTAACTTTTGGAGAGTTTAAAAGTCGAGAGAATTTGAATGATGTAAGCTTTAGAGTGATTTATCACGATGCCAACATTGCTAAAGGGTCTAGTGGTGGCGCTTTGGTTGATGTGGATGGCAACTTGATTGGGATAAACACTTGGGGCTTAGAAGATTCTGATGAACATTCATTTGCGATACCAAACTATATTATTTATATGTTCCTAATAAACAATGGAATCCTAGATTAAAACTCTAGGATTCCTTTTTCTATTACAAAATTAAGTTCTATATCTGGATAATTATTAAATTTCAAATTAACTTTGGAATTTTTGAAAATGTTGTTTGTTTTGAGATAGATTGCAGTACTTCCGCCATTTAAAGCAATTGATTTAGGTCCAACTAGTACTAGTGAATTATCTGTTTGGACTTCTACTATTTCATTTCCATAGTCTAAGACATTACCAAATTGATCGACCATTTCAATAATAACCCGGACCATATCATAGGTTAAACCATGAGTTAGTTTTTCTCGGTCAACTTTAGCTCTAATGGAAAAGTTTGTTGAATGTCCTTTTTTCACAGTTATGGCAACTTCATCATTTAAATAGCCTTCAAACTTAAAGATAGTCGGTGTCATTTCTTGATTCGCAAGATATCTACCAAAGAGTATCATGGCACTGTCCATGGTCACTTTTTTTCTTAAATAGAGAAGCGCTGCTGTAAGTTTCATTTTTAAAGGCATATCAAAACCATGTTTGTTAAAACTTAAGAGAACTTTTTTAATTTTTTTGGCATCTTTTTGAGAAAAATCTTCCGATTTTTCTAATGTTTTCCCGATTAGATCATCAATGATTACCGGTGCATGGGGAAGATGATCGTAATAATCCTCGTCCGGATAATATGTGCCGATATGTTGATCGTTCTTATAGAGTTTTAGATAATCACAGTTAGTGAACACAATAATATCAGGTAGTTTTAACAAATCATAGTCGCCGGCAATCATATTGCTGGAAACAAAGAGAATTGGTTCTGTTTGCGGATCTTTTTGTGATTTATAGGCATAAGCTGCGTATTTTTCGATTCGATGGATATCTAAAACTCCGTGATGACAAATTCGATCATTAGCACCAAATTGAAAATGGGTGTTATAATCTGCCATACACCAACCAATCGCTCCTGAGAGGTTATCATAGTAATAGTTATATTCTATAACATTTAAATGGCGAAGAGCATGTTCAGTTCTTCTTACTTGTGAATCCGTTTTCTTAGTTGGAAAGACATGGCCATTATATTCTGTAACTAAATACGGGGCTTTAAACGGTAAAACTTTTCTTGGTTCTTCTAAACCAGCGTTTTCTCCAGTGTGAGAAAAATCGTTATAGGTATAAACATCTTCTAAAAGCTGACTTTTCTTAAAGTTTCTCACACCACCAGTTTGTCTTGTAGGGTCTAGTTTTCGGGCTAATTCATTAGTTCTTAGATAAAAGTCTTCATCATCTTTTGATTCATTGATCCTCACACCCCATAAACAAATTGATGGGTGGTTAAGATGGTTGGTAATCATCGCTTCAAGATTCTTTAAAGAAAGTTCTTTAAAGTGTTCATCACCAATATAGTTCCACCCAGGGATTTCTTCAAAAACCAGTAAACCAGTTTCGTCACAACGATTAAGGAAATGGTCACTTTGAAGATAGTGAGATGTTCTAACAATATTACAACCCAAATCCTTCAAGATATCAGCATCCATTTCTTGCATAGATTTTGGGGCGGCATAACCAACATATGGATATGATTGATGACGATTCAAGCCCATTAATTTTATTTTTTTGTTGTTTAATAAAAAACCGTTTTCGGTGAACAAGACAGTTCTAAAACCGAATCTTTCTGTTACAGTGTCAATGATTTCATTATCTTTAACCAAAGATACTGATAAGTTGTAAAGCTGTGGATTGTCAATATCCCATCTTTTGATATCTTTAACGATTGTTTGAAAAAAACCTTCAGATTGAAGCACTTCCGAGAACTCTTTTTCTAGTATTACTATATTGTTCTCATCAATTAGTTTAATTCTAACTAAGTAATCTTTATCATCATTAGCTATTAGTTTAAACTGAAGAATCATCTCTGATTGATCCATTACATTAGCTTCATCAGTTGCAATTTGCAAGTGTTTGATATATGACTTTGGTTTTTCCAATAAAAAGACTTCGCGATAGATTCCTGAAAAAGGTAAGTAATCAACTAAACCGCCAAAAGGAGGGATATTCTTTATTTCATTGCTGTCAACGATAACTAATAATTTATTTACACCAAGTAAAGCATGTTGATTAATTTCGATAGTAAATGGATTGTAGCCACCTTCATTTGTATAAATTTGTTTGTGATTCAGATAAATTATTGCCTTGTTCATTACTCCTTTGAACTCAAGAAAAAGATTGTTTTTTAAAGCCTTTTGATCAAGCTCGAAAGTCTTAGAATAAACACCGATCAGCTGACTATCTTTTTCATTGAAGTAATTGATTGGTAATTCTTTCATAGTATGAGGAATATGAACAATCTCCCAGGAACTAAAATCGAAGTCACTAGATAAATATTGTTCTTTATAATCAGGGATAAAACGCCAATCGAAATTTAAACTTCTGGTTTTTCTCATTTATTTCACCTCTTCTATATAATAGAGTCTACTGCCAAAATCACCCATTAATCTAATCGAATCATTATAGCCAGTACCAATATACTTCTGCTTCGGAATAAAACCATTATTGACAAGAATATCTCCTGAAACGAGATGTTCGTCAGTCTCTGTTTTAAATAAGTATCGATTCTTTAATAGATGAAACAAGATTCCTTTCGCTTTAATCTTGATTGGAAGAGCATGTTTAATCAAATACCCAAAAGTGTCAAGGTTAAAGTATTGATCTCTTTTTGTTATCCGATATGTTTTTTCTTGACTCAACATTGGTAGTTGTATTTGATTGAGCTTCGCATTTGGTTCTTGTAAGGTTTGAAAAATGCCAAGAATCGCTTCGCTTCTATCTTTTGACATCACTAACAATTGCATCTCGTTAGTGGAAAAAGGACTTTTTAAGCGATATAAATCACCAAATTGCAGAAGTTTACGATGTTGTTTATAAAAATCTATTTGTTTTTTAATTACCTTAGTTTCAAAACTTGTTAGTTGAGTGATATCTAACTCATAACCTAAAAGACCAAAAGCACTGACATTGAATCTTGTTTCTAGTGATGTGGTGCGTAGAACCTGTTGGGATGGAACATCACTAACATGAGCACCTATAACTGATTGTTTATAACCAAAATAAGTACCATATTGAATTAAATAACGACAATAAGCATCAGTATTATCAGATGTCCAGATTTGTGGCATATAGTATAACATTCCTAAGTCGAAGCGGTTTCCCCCACTCGCACAAGATTCAAACAATATGTTTGGAAACCTTTCTGTTAAACGATCAAGCAAATCATAAAGACCTAAAAGATACAGATGGGTAAGTTTGCCTTGTTGGTAATTATCAAGGTCATCCGCAAATAAGTCAGAAAAATTCCGGTTCATATCCCATTTACAATAAGATATCCTAGCTGATTCAAATAGTTCAGATAAAACATTAAATAGATATTCTACTACTTCTTTTTTAGCGAGATTTAGAATTAACTGATTTCTCCCAAGACTTGGTTTAAACCTTGGATGAGATATTACCCAATCAGGATGGTCTTGATAAAGTTTAGAATCTTCATTGATCATTTCTGGTTCAACCCAAATACCAAAATCCATACCCAGTTTTTCAATCCTTTGAGCTAAGCCAGAAACACCAAGTGGTAACTTCTTTTTGTTTACTTGCCAATCACCCAAACCAGCTGTATCTGAATTACGATTTCCAAACCAACCATCATCAAGAACAAACAACTCAATTCCAAGTTTTTTAGCCTTTTTTGCCAGTTTAATCAACTTGCTTTGGGTAAAATCAAACATAGTTGCTTCCCAGTTATTAAACAAAACCGGACGTTCAAGGTTTTTAAAGTCCGGTTTAATTATTTGATTATTTATCAGTTCATGAAAATTCAAACTCAGTTTATTGAATCCTTGATCAGAAAAGCTTAAAACTACTTCAGGTGTCTCAAACACTTCTTTTGGTTGAAGTTGCCAGAAGAAATCAAAAGAGTTAACGCCCATTTGGACTCTAACCAAATCGAAAGGATTTAACTCAATATTAGCCTCATAACTACCACTATAGATTAAGGCAAAGCCATAACAGTTACCAAATTTTTCTGTTGTTGATTCATTGGCAATCATGAAAAATGGGTTATGATCGCTTGAAGAAACACCTTTTTTAGAATCAATCTTGATGATACCTGGTTTTAGCTTTTGTTGATTCAACATTCTTTCTTTGATCCAAGCTCCGTCAAAAGTCGACAAAACAAAATCATCATTATTTAAATCAAGATTCATACTAAGAGCTTTCTCAAGTATGCAGTTATTTTCACTATCATTTATGATTACTGCTCTTCTTGTAATTACATCTTCATCATAATATATTGAATAGTACAATTTTATATATAAGAAAGAAACCTCATCAAATAAGGTAATCTCGAGAGTTGGTGTGTTATTATCTCTTGCTTGTGGTAATGGTTTAAAGTTGGGTTTGTTCGCTAGAATCTGATATGAAAGAAAAAGGAAGTTTGTTAGACGTGACCCATCGTTTAAACGAATATGACACATTGGCTCACGAAAATCGCCTTTACCAAAGGTAGGCATTTCCAAAAATGCTGTATTTAGATTGAATGTCTTATCGTTACTGTCATATATGACTTGAGAACCAACTTCAATATTGTTTTTTAGAACCAGTTTATCATAGTCACTTTCGAAATCAAGTTTCTTTCCAAAGAATAAATTGCCAAGATGACCACTTGGCAAAACATTTATAATATAAGAAGTGTTCTTTGTTTGGAGGTGAAATACTCTGGTTTTTTCGAAATATTTAATCATTTCTTACCTCACATTTTGAATTCAAAAAACCTTTAAAATATGGTCTTAAAACAAAATATACCAATAAGTCCGCAATAACTATAGGTAAAACTCCCGCAATAACAATGAATAAAACATCTGAATACAAATAACCAAAGAATACATTGTCAAACACTACGCCATATAGATACGCTGGTGAAAAGACAAATAAGTATGTTAAAGAGTTAGGAATGACATTCATGATGTATAGAAAAGGTATAAAAGAAAAAACTAAAATGTAGATAACATAGTAAATGCTTAATCTTATGTAATTCTTTACCATTACAGTGATCGAGAAACCAACAACGATATGAACAATTGCCGATAAAAAGTATACTAGCGTGTATAATAAGAAACTAAAACTAAGATTCAAAACAAATAGCATAACAATTAAGTACAAAAAATAAGGTATCAGCATCAATAAGAATGCACTTAATATTTTGCCAATAATCAATTCAATCAAGCTAGCCTGGCAAAATGATTTTGGTAAGGTCGAATTATCTTCACGTTCAATGAATAATGTTATTGAGAAAATAATAACTGGAAAAATAAAAACAGATATGAAGATATAAAGTAAAGGATTAATCTCTGCAAAAAAGCCCATTGCCAAAGCAAAAGCGGCAGAGATTATTAAAACCATATAAATAATACGGTAAGTAATAAAGTTTTTAAAATCATTTTTTAATATATCTAAAATTCGCTTCATGATTATCCTCATTTCTTATTGTATTGCTTGATATAAAACGGTTTTTTTGAATCATAAAACTATCAGTACTATTATATAGTGTGGTTAGGTTGATATTTTGCAAATCACTTAATGAAGCATTATTATAAGTCTTAATACCGTTAATCTCTTTTTGAATTTGCAAAGTCTCAACACCTCTTTCAAGCATATCATTAGTTAAAAGCGCTAATTTTTCTAAGGCATTCAGATAATATACTTCATTAAAGGCATAAGATGATTCATATGAATCACCTAACACTAATATTTTACTAGTTTTAGACAATAATGGCAAGATATGAGCAAAAAACTCTTGTTTTTCCTGAATTGTGAACTCATCAAGCACAAAGTCATACACGATATATTCAGGTTGAGAAAGAAGGTAGTAAAGGGACAATAAAACAAGTTGCTTGAATCTGTAGTTATTTTTGACTAAACTTCTTATATTAATTGTTAAAAAAGCATTAAAATCATAGATATTACGAAAAGAATGTTTAATAGCTTTAGAGATTATTACATCATAACGAAACAGAGTAATTCCTAGTTTTCTCTTAAGATGATGTTTTTTACTTTTAAAATTATGAAAATCGGAAAAAGCACTAATTTTAGATGATCCTAAATCATAGTTTTGCTTTGCAGATAATATATAACAAAGATTTGACTCTTGTTCAAAATCTCCTAAAGATATACTCTTTAAGTCGAGTTTACGCTTCAATACTTCCTTCTGACTAATAAGAACTCCAATTAGTGACTTGATACTATCCTCATGATTAGATGACCTAATAACATCTTCCGGGAAGTTGAAGTATAAATTCTTGATAATAAGTTTAAGATTAAGAAAGTTATTTGTATCTTCGTATGAATCTAACTTTTGAAAGAATCTTTTATATAAAGGCTCTATGCATTCTTGCTCTATTAAGGATGAAGTATCATGATCAGAGAAACTCTTCTTTACAATGTAATAGTACATTTCATTATACTGAAATAGTTCAATTAAATTACAGTACAACTCTCTTAACAAATCTTCTAAACTATTTAGGTTCATAAAATCGATTTTCTTTTGACCAAACAAATCTATCTGAACTACTAATAAGTAATCCATTAGAGCAACGAATAACTCCTGTTTATTGGCAAACCGATAGTAAAAACTACCTTTATTATAACCACAGTTTCTGATTATTTCATTAAGCGAAACCATCTGGTATGGCTTTTCATAAAACTCCGTGATAACCGCCTCAAATAGGGCTTTATTCTCTAGCAGTAATTGAGTCTTGTCTGATTTCATATCATTACCTCTAATAATTAGACTGCATAGTCTATTCTATATAGTCTAATTGTACTATTGTTTATGAAAAATGTAAAGAAAAATCAGTAACTATCTCTAGTTACTGACTATTACTTCTCTTTTGTTTTAAGTTGAATCTTTCCGAAAAGAACTTTTCTAATTGTAATCTATCTGCTTCTGATTCGAAGCCATTGAAATCAACAATAAATGTTTTACGATCATGGGTTTGCAACATGTAAAAATCTGGCGCTAATTTTACCTTAACAACTTCGTTATAATTGACGATATAACCTTTAACATTGGTAACACTTACCTCATTATCTTTAAAAACGTAAGTTTGCAACATTGGGTTATCTACAAGCGGAGAACGTTTGAGCATCTTACTTGTTGTTAGTTTTTGCATTACATATGTTAATACATAATACGCAACCAAGATTCCAAGTAGCAAAGCTGCATAAGCCCATTCTTGTTGGGTTGCCATATAGATAGCAAAACCAAAGGAAATTATAGTTATTATTATAAAATTCTTGATCATATAGCTTCTTGAGTAATACTTATTATATCTCAGGATTAAATCACGATTATACATCGTATTATTAATTATTTCCATTTACTATCTCCTATATTTTGATTTTTTTAAACACTGCAGGATATAAACCTATACCTACTACTACCATTATACCATATCTTAGGAAATCCAGTAAACTAGCAAGTATACTTAGAAATATTTGATTGTCTACAAGTTCTTCTGGATTGACAAACAAATGGAAAACTTCTTTAAGAATAATTCTTGTAGCAAACACGATACCGACACCGATAATGAACCTAATAATGTTTTTATAAAGGACTCGATGATTTTCAAAACTAACATATTTGTTTTCTATTCTTACACCAATAACAAAACCAACCAATGTACCCAACATCTTTGCTAATGCTTCTGTATTAAAATAGTATAGTCCTGAATCAAAGGTTTCTTTGTTGAGAAGGAAGAAATTGTATCCAAAAGCAATGATTAGTGTAGCAACTGATGCGATTAGAATATAATTATATATTTTACTTAGATCTTCTTTCTTTCCTAACCATTTATACAAGAAATAGGTGATAAAAAAACCTAGTATAGCAGCAACCAAAACATCAGTTAGGTAATGAACGCCAATATACAACCTGCTTATAGCTACCATCAAAGTAATAATGATTGCAATAATTAAAAGGAATTTCTTTTTAAAGAATTGAAAAACGCCAAAGAATACTGTCGAAGCTGATTGAGTGTGACCACTAGGCATCGACCATCCTCCAGAGGTTTCCGGTCTAAGGTTAATAATTGAATCATCAACCATAAAAGGTCTTGGCCGCATTATGATTAATTTTAGCAAACTATTCAGCCCTAGCGAAATAAAGACTGATATTCCTAATCTCTCACCAATTTTCTTATCCACACTCCAGTAAATAGCACCAAGAATGGCGATAACAAGTAATTCTTCCCCAAATAAAGTGAAGAACTCAAAGAAATGATCAAGAAACTCTGTTCTAAAGCTTTGCATCCATTTTATTAAATCTAACTCAAAACCCATTCTTCCACCTCTTTCATTAAACTATGAAACCATAAATTATTAAACCCAATGCTCCTGAGACAAGCACAATATAAATCGGATGAATCTTCTTAAAGATTTTTGTCATGATAAAAACTACTGTGAATATAATAATTGTACTCCATCTAAAGTCTATCTCACCTAAATCAAGAATTGAAATACCGAAGACACTTTTTAGAATAAAAGTAATAGCAACAGCGAATATAACACCGACAACTACTGGTTTTACCCCTTTTAAAAAACCAATAACATACTTATTTGTTGCAAAACGATTGAAAGCTTTGACTATGATTAAGATAATTATAAATGAAGGGAGAATTACCCCTAATGTTGCAAACATTGAGCCTAAAACACCAGATTGTGTAAAACCTACGAAAGTAGCTATGTTAATTGCAAATGGTCCAGGAGTTGATTCAGCAATCGCAATAAAATCAAGTAACTGCTCAGCTGTCATCCAATCTTTAGCAATAACTTCTTCGATTATCAAAGGAATCATTGCGTACCCACCTCCAAAGGTGAATAAACCTATTTTAAAGAAAGTTAGTAGTAACTCAAAAAGAATAATCATTTAGCATCACTCCTAACCTTAATAACCTGCTGAGCAATACCAATTACCCCACCGATAGCAATAACGAGAAGTACTGGCAGTATTTCAAAGAGTATCAAAGAAAATCCAATCAAGATTAAAATCAATGTCAGATAAGATCTTTCAAGTTTTTTCCCCATTCTAAGAGCTGCATTAAGAACCAAGATAGCTACACCAATTCTAATTCCCATAAAAGCATATTCAACATATAAATTATCTTTATATTGCATTAAGAAGGCGGCTATTATGGTAATTATTATCAAAGAAGGTAATGCTACACCAAGTGTTGCACAGATTGAACCTCTAATCCCTTTAACCTTATAACCTATATAAGTAGCAGAGTTAATTGCGATTGGCCCTGGAGTTGATTCAGCAATAGCGATGATATCAATAAACTCATCATCACTAATCCATTTAAATTTCTCAACAGCATATTTATGAATAAAAGGGATCATTGCGTATCCCCCGCCAAATGTAAATAATCCAATTTTAAAGAAGGTCCAAAAGAGTGTTAGCAACATAAATTTTTCCCCTAATCACTACATCTCTTTAAAAGTCTGTAGTTCTTCATTAATCTTATCATATACTAGTTTACTTAATTCTTGAGTGTCTAAATCTTTATATTCATCATAAGTAATTATCGGTAAAACTTTTAAATAAACCTTTACCTTAAGAAACTTGAAGATATCGATTGTTTTATGCATATTATACAAAACCACTAAAGATATATCTGCTTCAGCTTTTTGTGCAAGCTTAAACGCTCCACTTTTAAACTCACCCATGATATTTGTATGACTTCTGGTTCCTTCGGGAAAAATACCCATAGGTTGGCCATTTTTAACACTTTTAATAGCGGCTAAGATTGCTTGCAAAGCCTGTCTATCACCGATTTTACGAGATATTGGCAAACAGCCTGTCCCTCTAAGAATATTCTTGAGTACTGGGTATTTGTAAAGTTCTTCTTTCGCCACGTAAGCTAAAGGGTAGTTTTTATATACTTGCTTAATATATAAAGGATCTGTATATTCAATATGATTTGAATAAACGACAAAGTTATTGTTCTTTGGTAGATTTTCTTTACCTATAATTACTGGTTTTACTCGGTAAAGAAAATTGAATATGTAATAATTATACTGATTATAAATCTTATGTTTTATTAGACATTTCTCATCAGTTTTTTCGGAAATATAAATCATCACAATAAAAGTCAATAAAACGACAATTGTCATAATCAGGAAAATAAGACCAAAAACTAAAAAGACCTTAACAATATCAAGCAAGGCAAATGTAAAACTTATGTTAATTGCATAAAGAACTGTTAATCCTATGGTAATTAGCAGTTGAATTAACAAAATCATTGATTTCTTTCCCTTTCATAAACAGCGAAAGTCATTTCTTCATTATCATCTGATTTGATTAGTTTAAAATCAGACATATCAAGATCCATGTAAGTGTCACCTTCAAAAACCTTTTTAATATGGGTTATATATAAACGTTCTGCATAAGGAAGGCAGTATTCATAAATTGTTTTCCCACCAATAACAAAAATCTCTTCATCATGAGGTTCTTTCAAGAACTTATCTAAATCATTGACAACTTCGACGCCAGGATAAGAAAAATTGTCTAATGAAGCAACAATTGATTTACGGTTTGGTAAAGGTTTGTTTAAACGGGAAACAATTGATTCAAATGTTTTCACTCCCATTAAAACGGTTTTATTTAAAGTTATATATTTAAAGTATTGTAGATCTTCAGGATAGTTCCAAGGTAAATCATTCTCTTTACCAATTAAACCCGTGGGATCTATTGCAAAAATCATGCTAATCATTTATACCGCTACCTTTCCTTTTAATAAAGAGTGAGGATTATAATCGATGATTGAGATGTCTTCAAACTTGAAGTCCTCAATCTTTTGTTTCTTACTTATTACTAACTTAGGGAGTTTTCTAGGGATGCGATTAAGTTGTGTTGTAACTTGTTCAAGGTGATTTAAGTAGATATGTGCGTCACCAATCGTGTGTACCAACTCATGTGGTATCAAATCACATACACTAGCCACAAGTGAGAGCAAAAGTGCATATGAAGCAATATTAAATGGGACTCCTAGAAATGCATCAGCGCTTCTTTGATACATTTGTAAAGATAACTTATTATCAAAAACATAGAATTGAAACATCATGTGACAAGGTGGTAGTGCCATACTAGAAATTTGTGGTGGATTCCAAGATGAGACAATTAGTCTTCTGCTTTGCGGGTTAGTTTTAATTTCATCAATAATGGTTTGCAATTGGTCAAAACCATTGAAATCACGCCATTGTTTCCCATATACTGGCCCTAGATTACCGTATTTATCAGCGAACTCTTGAGAGTTTTTTATCTTTTCGACAAACTCATCTTGAGTTTCCCCTTGATAATAATCACTTTTTTTATATGCTTGATATGGCCACTCATTCCAGATTCGAACATCATTATCAACAAGATACTTTATATTTGTATTACCATTTATAAACCATAAGAGTTCATGAACAATTGACTTGAAATGGACTTTCTTTGTGGTTAATAAAGGAAACCCTTCCTGTAAATCAAAACGCATTTGATAACCAAAAGTCGAGATTATTCCAACATTGGTTCGATCAGCTTTCTTTTGCCCATTATCAAGAATATGTTGTAAAAATTCTAAGTATTGTTTCACATTCATTCACGGCTGAGTATTATCAGTTGTTCTCCTTCCAAGTTGGTTACTTACTAATAAAAATTATATCATATTTTTGTTTTTTTAGAATCAAATTAGAAAAAAAAAGCACCTATTGAGGTGCTTGTTCTAAGTCATTGCCGGTTTTACTTATGAATGTTATTTTTTCAACGATTATTTCTGGGTAGTTGAAGATAGTTTTTTCTTCTTGAATGAAACTCTTTTGTTGTAACCTAGCTTTGATTCCAACAGTGTAACCTTTTTTGCAATAGCTTACTGTGGCTTCAGCTATTCCACTCCAAAGTGTGCATTTAAAGAAATCTGTCTCATATTGATTGTTTTCTCCACTTTTGAAACTTCTTTTTACCGCAATCGTAATAGTTGAAACCTTCATACCACTATCAAGAATGGTCAACTCTGGATCACTAACCAACCTTCCCACTAAAATCACTTGATTCATTATAATCCTCCTTAATTTAATTGTGATTATAACAAAATCAAGGTTTTTATCCTAAGTCAAGTATTTAATAAGATTAGCTGTAAACCACTAGAAACAATCTGTATTTTATAAAAAACAAGGATAAGCTGTTACCTTATCCAAGAATTTTATTGATAATTAAAAAAACCTGTCAAATAATGTGTTTTTTAGAATTCAAACTTTACATCTTGACGTTTTTGTTCTTCAGCTTCGAAATAAGGCTTTTTACCCATCTTAATCATGTTAGCAACTATGCTTTGTGGGAATGTAACAATAACTGTATTGATTGATGTTACATTGGCATTATATAACCTTCTAGCTGCTTGAAGATGTTCTTCAGTATTAGCAATTGCTGATTGTAATTCTAAGAACACTGTATTTGCTTTTAAATCAGGGTATTTTTCAACAACAACATTAATCCCTTGAGCAACAGTATTCAATTGGTTAAAGAACTCTTCTTTTTCTTTTAAAGTTGCATCTTTTGGAACGCCTTGACGCCATTTAATGACGTTTTCAAGTGTTTCTGCCTCATGCTTTGCATAACCTTTTGTTGTTTGTAACATCTTTGTTAGCATATCAAAACGTTTTGTCAAAGCTACATCAATACCAGATTCTGCTTCTTTTACTTTTAGTTCCATTTGGCGTAATCTGTTCATTATGCCGATGAACCAGAAGATAATTAAAAGAGCTAGTACTCCAACTACAATTAAAACAATTGTGCCACTACCTAAACCGCTTAAAGTAAGATTAAACATATTTTGTCCTCCTAATCTTTCTTGAATAATCTATTATTAAGTTTTAAAGACATGATAAAGTCTTTAATAACTAATAAGTCGTTTTTAAATTCTTCGATTAATTGTTCATCAATTTTTCTGAACATTTGTAATTCGAAGGTATCTTTGTTGTTATTGATAGCCACATATAGATGATCACCAAGGAATGACATGCTTATTCTGCCTGGGTGTCTTTTCTCAAGATTGAATATAGCTTCCATGATATCTGGTGTTAGAATATAAAAGGCAGTTAAGTCTTCTTCCGCAAAGATTCTAAACTTTTTATTGAACTCAATTGATTCAAGTTTGACTCTATTGAACTTTCTTCTTGAGTGTGGTGAACCTGTTTCTAATACTTGAAGATTTCCAGTAAAGACCTTATTAAAATCAAAACGGAAAATTCTTCCTAAAAAGTAAGTAACATAGTATACTCTTGTGCCGTTTTTAGTATGTTGAACATGTCTTTCTTCAAGTTTAAGATCACTTGAAACAAAGTCAACGTCATCAATTTTACCTGAAATATAGTCTTCAGAATGATATCTGTCAGCTTTTTTTAAAAATTCTGATGAATAGGCTTCTTCTGGTCTTAATCCTTTTTCTGGATAATAAGCTATATCTGGAATTAAGCTTTTAAACATGTCTTTTAAAACATCATTTTTAAATGCTTTTTTTACTTTTCCATATTCTGACAATCCTATACCGAGAACAATTATTGTTGCTATAGCTAATATTATACCTAGTATGAAGAATACACCTGATTCTCCACCTGATATTGCAAAACTTATAATAGTCAGTACTGCAATCCCTATTGAAATTAATACTTTAGTTTCACTTTGTTTTTTATCATGTCCGAATTGTTCAAATTTTGAGTTATATCCCATGTTTCCCTCCCGATAGATTAGTAATTCTTTTTATCTGCAAAAGCCACACAAGCTTTTAGTGCTCTTTTCCAATTATAATACAGTTCATTTCTTTTTTGTTCAGTCATGTTTGGTGAGAATTTCTTGTCAACAATCCACTTTGCTTTTATTTCGTCTTTTGTCCATAAACCGATACCGATTCCCGCTAAGTAACAAGCTCCTAAAGCGGTAGTCTCGTTAATTGATGGTCGATAGATATTACAGTTTAAGATATCGGATTGAAATTCCATTAAAAAATTGTTTTTTGATGCGCCACCGTCAACTTTAAGGTCGCTTAATTTTATATTCGCTTCTTCCTGCATCAGTACAACAACATCTTTTGTTTGATAAGCGATAGCTTCTAAGGCTGATCTTACTATATGATTTTTACTAACACCTCTTGTTAAACCAAAGAAACTACCCCTAGCATCTTCTTCCCAGTAAGGTGTTCCTAGACCAACAAAAGCTGGTACAAAATATACGCCAAGATTGTTCTTGGTTTTCCTTGCCAGTTCTTCAGATTCTTCAGCAGTTTTTATTATCTCAAGGCCATCTCTTAGCCATTGAATAGCGCTGCCAGCAACAAATATTGATCCTTCAAGAGCGTATTCAACTTCTCCATCTAAGCCCCAGGCAATTGTTGTCAATAAACCTTTTTGGGATGTTTTGGGTTCATTACCTGTATTCATTAGTAAAAAGCAACCTGTTCCATATGTATTCTTAATATCCCCAGGAGAAAAACAGGTTTGACCGAATAAAGCAGCTTGTTGGTCTCCAGCAATACCTGATATTGGTATTTCTTTACCTATTGCCAACTTATCAGTATACGCACTTATTCCGCTTGAGTCAACCACTTTAGGCAAAATACTCTGTGGAATATTAAGAATACTTAGTAATTCTTTGTCCCAACAAAGGTCATAAATATTAAAAATTAAGGTTCGAGAAGCGTTGGAATAATCAGTGATATGGTATTTTCCATTACTTAGTTTATAAATCAACCAGCTATCGATAGTTCCAAATGCTAGTTGGTTATTGCTAACAAGTTCTTTAGCTGATTTAACATTATCTAAAAGCCATTTTATTTTAGTTCCTGAAAAATAAGGATTAATCAATAAACCTGTTTTGGCTTTGAATAGATCTTGATATCCTTGAGCTATTAATTCATCACAGATATCCTTTGTTTGTGATGATTGCCAAACAATCGCTTTATGAACTGGTTTTCCTGTTTTTTTATCCCAGAGAACTGTGGTTTCTCTTTGGTTAGTAATTCCAATAGCATCAATCTGAGAAATGTTGATTTTTGCTTTATGAAGTGCTTTATCTATACAAAAAGAAACACTTTCCCAAATCTCTTCAGCATCATGCAATACATGCCCTGGTTTAGGAAAGTATTGCTTGAACTCTTGAGAATGAAAAGCAAGAACTTGTCCGTTTTCATCAAAGATGATTACTCGTGAGGAAGTTGTACCTTGGTCAATCGCTAAAATGTGTTTTTTCATGTTAACCTCCTTTGTATTATTATACCAAATCGTATTTAAAAATTAAATGTATAATGATATAATTAACTTATATTTTCAAGTATGGAGGTAAGGATGAAGCAGTTTAGTTTAAAGGATTATCATGATAATCCAATTCATGTTTATATGTTTGAACCAGAAAGTGAGATAAAAGCTGTTATTCATATAATTCATGGTGCTTCTGAGCACTTTGCTAGATATGGAATTTTCTCTGAATTTTTAGCTGAAGAAGGTTTTCTTGTGATTGGTTGTGATATTATTGGTCACGGATTATCTACTGATAATTATGATTATGTTCATTTTGCCGATAAAGCTGGCGATTTGTTGGCTTATGAGTCAGTCGTTTTAGTCAAAGAATATATAGAGAAAAATTTTTCTGCTTTACCAGTCTACTTATTGGGGCATTCAATGGGGTCTTTCTTAGCAAGAAAATTAGTGATTGATTTCCCTGAGTTTTATAGCAAAGTTGTTTTATCTGGTTCTGCTTATACATCTAAACTTTTGTTAAACTTAGGTGTGCTTTTAACTAAGGTTATTAAACTTTTTAAAGGACCAAAGTATGTATCACGCTTAATTCAAGATATGAGTATTGATGCCAACCAAAAGAAAATGAGAAAAGATAAGATTATTAGCGGGATTAATGAAGAATGGTTGACAAGAGATTCTATAATCCAGCAATACTATAACAAATCAAAAATGTGTGGTCAGCCTTTCACGGTTTCTGCTAATCTGGATATGTTTGCTTGGATTAAGTTTGTCAATAATACGAAGAATATCGCTTCTGGGAACCTTAAACTACCTCATTTATTCATTTCTGGAGGCCATGACGCTTTATCAAACTATGGAAAAGATATTGCAAGACTTGTCAATAAAATGTTGTCATTAGGGTATGAAAATGTTAATTATAAAATCTATCCTGAAGCAAGACATGAAGTGTTAAATGAGATTAATAAACAAGAAATTTTCGATGATGTTTTAAAGTTTTTCGCTTCATAAGATAAAAAAAGGTTAAACTACAAAAGCTTACCCTTTTTTATTTGATTATAATCTTTGATAGATAAAAATGTATTTCTGCCTATAATAATATGATCAACCACTTTGATCTGCAAGAGATCTCCAGCAGCTTCAAAGATTTTTGTTATTTCGATATCTTGTGGTGAAGGGGTTGGATCGCCCGAAGGATGATTATGAACTAGAATTATTTGAAAAGCTGAATGTTTTACTGCGTATTTAAAGACTTCTCGGGGATGAACTAAACTTTGATTCAAACTGCCTTTGAAAACGATTTGTTTAGCAATTAAGTTCATTTTCAAATCCAGAAAAATCACCATTAATACTTCTTGTTTAAGATCAGTGAGTTCATGTTTAAGCAAATCATAAACATTTTCGGGTGAAGCAATCTGGATTTTTTCTTTTTGTGGGTTTAATACCCTGGTCCCAAGCTCAATTGCGGCTAGAAGGGTAATTGCTTTGGTTTTGCCGATACCTTTAAAGTCTTGAAGTTCATCAACTGTCATTTGTTTTAAATCACTTAAATCATTGAGATTGTTGACAAGTGATTTAGCCAGTTCAATAACTGATTGACCTTGCATACCAACCCTTAATAGAATCGCAATTAGTTCATATGAGTTTAAGCTTTGCGGTCCTTGGATCATCAATCTTTCTCTTGGTCGTTCAGTCTTAGGCATATCTTTGATTAAGTACATGTTTATTCTCCTTATAAACATTGTACTGATATTACTTATAAATTCTTTATTTCACTAATAGTTTTCTTATTTCAGAAATAAAATACAATGATCCTGTTATGATTAAAACTTCGTCAGTTTTTAGTTCTTGACAGAGTTGATTAAATATCTGTTTATAGTCTTTATGAAATGATTTATGGTAATGGCTGGATTCAAGAAAGAGTTCTTCTGCGTCAGCTCGGCGTTGATATTCAAATTCTGTAAAATATAGCTCATCACAAAAGTTATCGAGTTCTTCGATAATTTTCTTGTGCTCCTTATCTCGCATTACAGAAAATAAGCATTTTATATATTTTCCAGAATAAACTGATTTAACACTAGATATTAGCGCTTGAATACCGCCAATATTATGAGCACCATCAATAACAATGTTTTTATTAAAAATTTCAAATCTACCTGGCCAAAATGCTTTGTTAAGTCCTTGATAGATATTATCTTGAGTGATAACTAGATTATTGACTTCAGCCAATAGTTTAATTACTTCAATAGCTAAACAAGCGTTTTTTACTTGATGAAAACCAGTTAGGTTTAAGATATAGTCTTTATCCTTATAGGTAAAAGATGTTGTTTCTTTAACTGAAATATTTGCTATCTTATCAAATTCAACAAACTTAATTAAACTGTTTTTATTGTGGGTTACTTCATAAAATAACGGCATTAAGGTTTCATTTTCAACACTTGTGACTAATGGGATGTTTTCTTTAACGATACCTAGTTTATTGATCGCTATTGATTCAAGGGAGTTGCCTAATTGTTTCATATGGTCATAACTGATATTAGTAATGACAGATATCTCTGGTATGATTACATTTGTCGCATCCAATAAACCGCCAAGACCTACTTCAATGATGCCATATTCAACTTTTTGATCGCGAAAATAAAGGAAAGCCATTAACGTCAAAACCTCGAAGAAGGTGACAGTTTCATCTTCTTCGAGCATTTCTTCAGTAAGGGGATATAAGATATTGGCGTAATGAATTAGATCTTCATCACTGATATATTCATCACCAATACCAATTCTTTCATTAAACTTAACCACATAAGGTGATGTGTAAATACCGACTTTAAATCCTGCTTCGGTCAGTATTTTTTTTAGATAAGTTGATGTTGAACCTTTACCGTTGGTTCCACCAACGTGTATCGACTTAAAACTTTTTTCAGGATGTCCTAGTATTTCTACTGCTTTTTCCATCCTTTTTAAGTCTAATTTTGAACCAAACCTTTTGATGTTCTCAATCCAGATCTGCGCTTCTTCTAAAGTTTTGAACATTGTTATTACATTAACTCCTTAAGACGGTTTTCGACTTCACGATAATTGTCTTGATATTTTTTTAGTTTGTTATGCTCTTCATCAATTTTTTCTTGCGGAGCTTTATTGATAAAACCAGGATTACTCAGCATTTTTTCACAACGAGCAATCTCTTGAGATAGCATTTTTTTCTTATTATTTAGTTTTTCTATTTCTTCATCAAGATTAACCAATGATCCTAATGGAATGAAAAGGGATATTTCTGGTAATATTACACTTACTGCATCTTCAGGGTTTTTAATCTCTATATCCATTTCGATGTTGTTTGGATTTAAAAACTTAGTAAGATAAGCAGCATTATCAGTTAGGAATATCTGATTTTCACTGCTGGTTTGAATAAATAAATCGATTGGTTTACTCCAAGGTACTTGATATTCATTTCTGATTGTTCTAACATTTTTGATTAAGTCAAAGAACCAGTCTTTATTCAATGCTTCTTGATCAATAATTTGGTTATTTTTCGGCCAATTACTAATCATGATTGAAATGGTTTCTTTACTGATTTTTTGATAGATTTCTTCTGTTACAAAAGGCATAAATGGATGTAGTAACTTGATGATGTTTGTTAAAACGTAGATTAGTACCTTTTTTGTTTCGGAACTCTCTTCGATTTTTGTCATTTCTAGATACCATGAAGCAAAATCGTTCCATGTATAATTATAGATTAGTTTAGCAGCTTCACCAAACTCATAGCGATCAAAGAAATGATCAACTTGGGTAATAAGAATATTTAGTTTAGAAATAATCCAACTATCTGCAAAATTGAAATTGTCTTTATTTAGTTCTTTGTCATTTTGATTAATATCAGCTGTGTTAATCATGATATAACGGCTAATATTCCAGATTTTATTGATATAGTTCCAGCTAGATAATACTTTCTCTTCATCATATCGTAAATCTTGTCCTGGACTGGAGTTAGTAGTAATGAAATATCTTAAAGAATCAGCTCCGTAACTGTTAATAACATCGATTGGGTCGACACCATTACCAGATGATTTTGACATTTTTTTACCATCTTTATCACGAATTAATCCATGAATCAAAACTTCATTAAAAGGTGATTTACCAGTAAACTCAATCGCTTGGAAGATCATTCTGGCTACCCAGAAAAAGATGATATCATAGCCTGTAACCATTAAATCATTTGGGTAGTACCTAGAAAAATCTTCGGTTTTTTCTGGCCAGCCTAAAGTGGAAAATGGCCAAAGTGCTGAAGAAAACCAAGTATCTAAAACATCTTCGTCCTGTTGCCAATCACTGCCAATAGGAGCTTCTAAACCACAATAGATCTCTTCGCCTCTATACCATACAGGTATTCTATGGCCCCACCAAAGTTGCCTTGAGATACACCAGTCTTCGATATTTTCTAACCAACTACTAAAAGTTTTTTGAAAGCGTTCTGGTACAAAATCTACTTCTGATTTCGCTAGTGCATTACTAGCTAGTTCATCCATTTTAACAAACCATTGTTTAGATAGTCGAGGTTCAACTATAACATTGGTTCTTTCACTATGGCCAACACTGTGTTTAATTGGTTCAATTTTTTGTAGTAAACCAATTTTTTTAAGATCTTCAACAACTAGTTTTCGACAAGCAAAACGCTCTAAACCTTCATATGAAAAAGCATTTTCGTTCATAGTACCATTTTCATTCATACATAAAGGCATGTCTAATCCATGTCTTTTTCCAACGAAAAAGTCATTTGGGTCATGAGCTGGTGTAACTTTAACAATGCCCGTTCCAAATTCTTTATCAACAAACTTATCGGTTATTATCTTGATTTTTTTCTTAGTTGTTGGAATATATACTTCTTTACCCTGAATGCTTATGAATCTTTCATCTTCAGGATGTACCATAATAGCTGAATCACCAAACATCGTTTCTGGTCTAGTGGTAGCGACAGTAACTCCACCTTCTCCTTCGACAAAAGGATAGGTAATATAGTATAATGCTCCATCGATTTCGATGTGTTCGATTTCAATATTTGAAAGAGCTGTTTTCGCTTCAACATCCCAGTTGATAATTCGTTCACCACGGTAAATGTAACCTTTATTGTATAAGTCAATAAAAACCTTGCTAACAGCTTTAGAAAGGCCATCATCGAGGGTAAATCTCTCTTTGTTATAATCTAGAGAAAGCCCCATCATCTTCCATTGCTCACGGATAAAAACAGAATATTTTTCCTTCCACTCCCAAGCAATTTTTAAATATTCTTCTCTTGATAAACTATACCGATCGATACCTTGCTCTTTTAAAGCAGCATCGACTTTTGCTTGAGTAGCAATACCAGCATGGTCCATTCCTGGTAAATACAAAGCATCATAACCTTGCATTCTTTTTCTTCTGATTATCATATCTTGTAAGGTATTATCCCAAGTATGTCCAATATGTAACTTTCCAGTTACATTTGGTGGTGGAATAACTATTGTAAATGGGTTTTTTGATAAATCACCACTACTAAATAAACGATTTTCCAACCAAAAATCGTATTTTCCTTTTTCTACTTCTTGAGGGTTATACTTCTTTTCTATCATATTCTACTCCTTCGATTGTGCCGAATATATTTTTGTAGTATGCATTGATAATCTGGATGTTATCAATTGAATGGATTTGTGGTAGATTCTCTAAGCTATAATAAGCAAACTCGATCGATTCATGATCATTGACTTTTAAATCGCCGCCAATGACTCTTCCTAAAAAAGCAAAACTATAAACCTTAGCTGAATCTTTGACTTTCCACCTCATAAAAGGATTAACAAACAGGCCAATAAATTTAGCTATTTCGATATCAAGATTGGTTTCTTCTTTAACTTCCCTGATAGCGGCTGTTTCTAATGTTTCATTCATCTCAATTAGCCCGCCAGGCAAGCCCCATAGTTGGTTATCAGATCGTTTTTGTAATAGGATTTCATTCTTTTGATTGACAATCACAACAGCGGTAGCGTTAAGAATAATATCCATGTCACCAACTTTTTCTCTGATTTTTTTAATGTAGCTTTCTTTCATGTTTGTCTCCTTAAAAAAATAAAAACGTCCTTAAAAATAAAGGACGAATTAATTCCGTGGTACCACCTTTGTTCTAGATAAATCTAGCACTCAAAAAACCGTTAACGCTGGTTAAATTGGCGGATTAAGCTACTGCAATGTTCACCTAATCTACTCCATGGCTACCTTCATCACTTCGAGAAGTAAACTTCCACCAAACGTTTACTCGCTTTTTTTCTCTGGGTGAGTACTCTTCCACTTCATTGTATTTGACTTGTATTTTACCAAAGATTCCTCATATTGTAAAGAGTTTTGGAACAATTTTTCAACAATGATTAAACCGGTGTACTGGTTTATTTCCATATAGCTTAAATCATAGTTATCCTCAATACGATTGATAATATTTTCATAGACATGGAAATTCAATTCTGGATCATCATCATTTGGATGATCTTTAAAGTAAAGCATCTTATTGGTTTCGTTGTAAAACATAACGTCACCAATAAATAGTTTTCCAAAAGGTGCAAGATGTTCTCGAAAAAGATTTATGAAGAATAAGACAAACTCTTCATCAAAATGCATAAAGAAGTAAGATACAACAATAAAATCAAAATGTTCATCTTTTAATTCTTCAGGCAAACCTTTTTTTAGATTATGATTGTATAGATGTGCTTCTGGAACCCTTAATCTGGCAATTTCCAGCATTGATTCACAGTTATCAACCCCGAAAAGTTCAATCTTTTCTGGCATAATTTTTTCATATAAAGATGCCGTTCCAATGCCAATGTCGAGGATTTTCTTCTTATCGCCATTATTGCGTTCAGAAATGTATTCTGCAATGATATCGTGAAGTAAATCATGTTCCGAATACGGAAAACGATAGTTCTCAATATCTTTCGCTATACAACTGTCATAATTCTTGGCTAAATCATCGTAACATCTTTTACTCATTTTTACTCAACTGCCTTTTCTAAATATTTCCAAATCTCTTCATGGTTCTCTTTAGTTTTTACTGAATATGTCAGGATATTAGATACAGTATCGTCTTTAAGTGTTTGTTTAATCATTCTTGCTTGTTTAACTTTTTGATTGTTGGATAGTTTATCAGCTTTCGTCAGGACAATAAAAATATTTAGGTTCATGGCTTTAAAATATTGATACATCAGTAAGTCATCTTCATTTGGAGTTCTTCTGATATCAAGCAATAAAACCGCTAGTTTTATGTTTGGTGACTGAAGATACTCGTCAATCATTTCGGCAAACTTAGTGATTTCTTGTTTACTGACATTAGCATAGCCATAACCGGGAATATCAACAAAATAGAACACTTCATTGATTAAAAAGAAGTTTATAAGTCTTGTTTTACCGGGGGTTTGACTAACTCTTGCAATATTTTTTACATTTAACAGGGAGTTGATGAATGAAGATTTACCAACATTCGATCTGCCAGCAAAAACTATCTGAGGGAGGTTATTTTGTGGGTAATCATTTCTCGTTACAGCAGATGTAACAAATCTAACATTTTTTAAAATCATTTTTTCACCAACTTCTTGTTTTTATTATAACATTAATTTTTCAAAGTGTTAAGTTGATTGTAAATACTCGATAAGATAAATATTTTCTTGCACAAATAACTTTTGATAAGTTAAGAAGTCTTCAAGACTAATTCTTTTTGAATCTTCAACAAAAGTATCGATATTGATATTATCAATCAGGAGTCTTTTAATCAAGATGTGGGACATTTTTACATCATCAAACGCTTTAATAGCGCGGCCAATTTCAGCTCTTTTATAGGCTTTGAATATTCTTTCATCAATTTTGGTTTCTGGCACTTCAAAAAGAAGTTTTTTGATGGTTTTAACAAATGCTTTTGGTTTTTTAGTTTCCATGGAAATGTTAAAGAATCCGTAGTCATCTTCAATTACAGGTGCAGCTGAGAAACTGAAATTATATAGTTTCTTTTGTTTTAAAACTTTATAGATTTTTGAGGCTGGAGAAAAAATCATTGAGAAAAAGGGATTAGCAAGTAAATAGTGGTTAATCTTGTTATCATTGATTAATCCTTCTGGTATTTTAATACCAATTTCAACGATGTTATTATCGATCTTCTTCTTATATGTTTTTGATTTTCTTGTTAGTTTATCAGATATATCAATCGTGTGTTTTATGGGTTGATGTTGTGGCCAGGTTTTCGTGACAAAAGGATGTTTATGTAATTGGGTGATTACTTCTTTAGGGTCGACATTACCGGTGATTAGAAGAAACATGTTTTCTGGGTGATAGAAATGCGAGGTAGCTTGTCTTAAAGTTTGCTCGTTGATTTTGCTGATAGCAAGTTTACTTCCACCGATGTCTTGATAGATTGATTCATCCTTATACATCATTCTTAGAAGTGATTTATAGGCTTTTATTTCTGATGAATCATCATTCATCGATAATTCTTGCTTAATTATCTTCAGTTCTTTTTTTATTGAAGCAGAGGTAAAATTATAGTCAATAAAATTATTAAGTAAAGCATCTAGTAAAAGCGAAAAATTCCTTTGACAGGAAAAATAGTATGATGTAATTCTTCTTGAAGTATAGGCGTTGATATCAGCGTTGTTTCTAATAAATAGATCACTTAATGCATCGCCGTTGTTTTCAAAAAGTAGGTGTTCTGCAAAATGGGCAGTGCCTTTTGGTAGAGAGAACTCTTCTTCTCCATAGAAATAGCGAAAATCCCTGCCGCCAAAATTGACTTGCAAGGAACAAAAGGTTTGCACAAATTTTGCTTTGGGATGAATATAGACTTTAAGCCCGTTTGCAAATGTGGTTTCGTAAATATATTCATCTTCAAGAATCATCTTCTTTTGCATATTACTCTCCATTTGTATAAATATAGATTGTATCGACATTAATCTTTTTGATTAAGTCGATCAAATCATGTTTTTGGATATTTTCAATCGCTTTGATTTTCTTTTCTAAATCAAAGGCTGATTTATGTTTTAATGTTCCAAGAATATTGTGTAATAGCAATTTAATCTGTGAGTCCATTACAACATCTAATCTTTTAATCAGATTTTGCTTAGCTTGTTCAAATAATTCATCAGAGATTTCCCCATTTTGACAATTCAGCAATTGTGTGTGAACTGCTTCTAAGGCTTTCTTTGCGTTTTCTTTACTAGTTTCTAGACCAATAAAGAATAGATGGTTATCTTCATTATATCGGGAGTAAACATAATAGGATAAATGAAGTTTCTCTCTAATATTAGCAAAAAGAATCGATTTTTCATAACCACCAAATAGTTCATCAAAAATGCTCATTACTAATGAGTTGTGAATACTATGCTCAAAATCTAGGTGGTAACCGATAAATATTCGGGTTTGACCATTTGAACTTTTTTCTACGACATGGTTTATCTGATCGTCTGAAGTAAAAATAGTTTTAAAATTTAGTTGTTTCTGGGGATTATTTTTTAGCGTGCTAAGTTTTCTTTGTAATAGCAGGTCCATTTCTTGATGATCAAAATCGCCAGCGATAAACACCTGGAGTTTGTCTTGATTAATCATTTTTTCATAAACTGAAGTAACTGATTGATTATTAATTTTAGTAAGATAGTTTTTTTCGGGAAAAACGCCAATGTTTTGATTATTGTTTCTTAGATAGTTATCTAAAAACTGATAGTATACATAAGCATTTTTGTTAATTTTTATGCTTAAAAGCAGTTCATCAACTTGCTCAAGCATTTCATCAACGCTTTTTTGGGGGATTAAACCTTTGAATAATTTAGGATTATAGACAATATCTAATAACAAGTCTAAGCTTTGTTCAAATATCCCAGTTTCATCTAAATACTTGTCATTAACATTCCTCATCATGAAAGTAGTTATACCTACATTACCAATCACATGGTAATTACAACTTTTATCCAAGCCATACAGATTGTCACATGCTAGTGTCATTTTTTCTGGTGAATTGTATTTTTTGGATGTTTCAAGGAGAATTTCTGTTAAGAAATGACGTTCGTTTATCTCATCTATTTTAAGCTCATTAGTAAAAACCAAAGCCACATCAATGGTTTTGAATTTTTTACTTGGTAAATAATAGATGTCTAGATTATTGATTTCTCTTTTAATTATCTTCATGTATACCTCAAAAAAAAGGTTTTTTCAAAACCTTTTTATTCTGCCATTTCTAATGCAATTTTCATCATATTGAGAAAAGCTGTTTCTCGCTCTTGTGCGGTTGTTGATTCATCAGTAACCAGTGAGTCAGAGACGGTAAGTAAACATGCGGCATGCTTATTGGTTACATTTGCATTATGGAAAAGTGCGAATGATTCCATTTCTACGGCTAAAAGATTTCTTTCTTGAGCATTCTTCAAGGTTTCTTGAGGAAACTCGCGATAGAAGACGTCACTTGAGTGAATTTTGCCTTTAACAATCTTAATTTTGAGATTTTTTGCGATTCTTTCTAATTTTTCATTAACAATCTTTGAGGCTGGAAGTTCGTCTTTAAGTTCTTTTCCTTGAGCAGAAGCGAAACTTGATTCTGAATAAGCTTCAGTTACTAAAATTGTATCATAAAGTTTCAGTTCTTTTGTATAAGCGCCACAAGAGCCAACTCTAATGATTGTATCAACATCATAGAACTTATATAGTTCATAGGAATAAATACCGATTGATGGCATACCCATACCAGATCCCATTACGGAAATCTTCTTGCCATTATAGAAGCCGGTGTAGCCAAACATATTTCTAACTGAGTTAAATTGCTTTACATCAGTAAGAAAGGTATCAGCGATAAATTTAGCTCTTAAAGGATCTCCAGGCATAAGGACTGTTTTGGCAATTTCGTGATTTTGTGCGTTAATATGAGGTGTTGGCATAATTATTCTCCTTTAACTCTTTGATTGATTTTTTCGATAACTTCCGGAATATTTACCAGTGAGAAACGATATTCGGTATCCATTAGGAAACTTTCAAACAAATAGACTTTTTGATCTTTATCAAGATGACTTAAAGTAATTGAAAAATCACGACCGTATTTAACTGTAATACTTTCTTGATTTTCATTTCGATGGTTGCTTTGTTTAAAGGCTTCTAGGTATAGTTCATCGCCTTTGAAGTAAAGGGCAGTTTTTTTAAGAAAATAGCCTTGATAGTTTTTTTCTAAAACTGGAATGTAAAGATCAATTCCTGGGTCTTTATCAGATAGGTAATTATAGAAACGATCTAAGGTTTTGATTGAGTATCTAGCGATTGAAAAGTCTCTGATAAAAGCATAGGCAATCGCGATGATTATTACAAAGATTGCGTTATACAAATCTAGCATTTGCAAGATTAAAAGAATGATGATTACAACTGATACTGAAACTAAAAAGTAAAGAATAAATCTAGTCAAATTGAATTTTTTGATTAGACTCTTTGTTTCGGTAAATACTTGTTCTTGTAGTTTATTCATTAATAATCATTTCCTTCCTCATCTGCCATTAAACTAACACCGTTTGATGTGCCGATTCTTGTTGCTCCAGCTTCAACCATCGTTTTTAAATCTTCGATGGTTCTGACTCCACCAGCCGCTTTTACTTCTTTCCCGGCAACATTATATTTCATAATTTTAACTGCTTCTTTTGTTGCTCCTGAAGTACCAAAACCAGTTGATGTTTTGATGAATGTTGCGTTGGTTTTGCCAACTATTTGGCTAACAATCTTTATTTCTTCATCATCAAGATAACAGATTTCCACGATAACTTTTACGGTTTTTCCCATTGCTGCATGACAAACTTGGTTAATCTCATCTTCGATATAATCATAATCTTTATCTTTTAATTTTCCGATATTGATAACCATATCGATCTCGTCAGCGCCATTACTGATGGCGTTTAAAGTTTCGAATACCTTGGTTTCTATTGTGTTAGCACCTAAAGGAAAACCAATTACAGTACATGTTAAAACCTCAGTGCCTTGTAAAGACTCTGCACAGTATTTGACGTGTGTTGGATTAACACAAACACTTTTAAAGTTATGTTCTTTTGCTTCTTCTAGCAATTTATCGATATCTTTTTTTGTGCCGAATGCTTTTAAATAGGTATGATCAATTAATTTATTTATTTCCATTTTTTCCTCCAAATGTTCAAATCCATATTATAATTATACATTTTTTATGCTTTTAAGTCAATTAGACTACGATGATGAAATAAGCCGATTATATCGGCTTATTGTCTTTATTCTAATACACTTACACAACGGTCACAAAGGCCGGCTTCATCAACTACTTCGACTATTTGCCAGCATCTTTCACATGTATGACCACTAGCTTTTAAAACATCAATTGTTACATCTTGTCCTTTATAAGCACCAAAGCCATCTTTCATAACTTCAAATTTTGAAACGATAAAGATTTGTGATAGATTGATTGATAGTTTATTAAGTAGGTTTTCAATCTTTGGTTTAGGATAAACAATCACATGAGCATTAAGGCTTTTGCCAATGATTTTTTCATTACGAGCATTTTCTAAGGCTTTTAAAATGTCTTCTCTAAACTCAAGGAACTCATCGAACACTGACTCTAATTCAGTATCTATTTTTTCTACAGTTGGCATTTCAGTTAAATAGATGTCAACTTCTTTATGATTTGGAACATAAGTATAAGCTTCGGAAGTTGTATGCGGCAAAATTGGGGTGAGAAGTTTTAGTAAACTATCTAAAACTTTAAATATTACTGTTTGTATACGTCTTCTTTCTAAAGAATCGGCTTTTTCTATATATAAAACATCTTTGGCAAAATCTAGATAGAAAGAAGATAAAAAAGTTACATAGTTGGTAATTTTACGATAAACAACATCGAATCTAAAATCTTCATAAGCTTCTAGGACATCTTTTATTAAATTATTATTTTTAACTAAGATATATTTGTCAACATTGCTTAGCTTTGCAAATTCTACGCGGTTCTCATCATCGTTATAATCGAAAATATTACCTAATAAAAACTTGATTGTATTACGAATCTTTCGGTAAGATTCAGCGACTTGTTGTAACAGATTATCTGATAAACGAACATCGGCTTGATAATCAACTGAAGCAACCCATAAACGGAAAATATCCGCACCAAGCGTGTTGGTTATTTTGTTTGGATCAACGACATTACCTTCAGATTTAGACATTTTCCGGCCATCACCATCTAAAACAAAACCATGTGATACTAGGTTTCGATAAGGAGATTTTCCTTCTGTAGCTACACCAGTAATTAAAGAGGAGTTAAACCAGCCACGATATTGATCTGAACCTTCTAAGTATAAATCTGCAGGGTATCCTAAGCCTAAATCTTTCATTGCCGCATGATGTGAAGTGCCAGAATCAAACCAAACATCCATAATGTCTGTTTCCTTACGGAAAATCCCATTCGGTGAATCAGGATGAGTATATCCTGGTGGTAATAGTTCATTAGCATCACGGATGAACCAAGAATTTGAACCTTCTGTTTCAAAAATGTCAGCGACATAATCGATTACCTCTGGATCAAGAATTGCCGTATCTTTTTCTGTATAAAATGCTGGAATTGGTACTCCCCAAGTTCTTTGTCTTGAAATACACCAACTGCCACGGTCTTTTATCATATTGCTTAAACGAACATCTCCCCAAGCTGGATACCATTTAATGGTTTGGATTTCTTTTAAGATTTCATCTTTCATCTTCTCAATAGAAGCGAACCATTGGCTTGTCGCACGGAAAATCACTGGTTTTTGAGTACGCCAGTCATGAGGATAGGAGTGAGTGAAATTGAATCTGGCTAATAGATTTCCGTCTTCGAATAAAGCTTTGATTACTTCTTCATTACAGTCATCTACATAAAGCCCAGCAAATCTTTCACCGGCTTCTTCCATCATAAGTCCACGTCCATCAACAGGGCAGTAAACATCAAGATTATATTTTTGGCCGACATTAAAGTCTTCTTCTCCATGCCCAGGAGCGATATGAACTAAACCTGAACCATCTTCGACAGTGACATGTTCACTGATGATGATTGGAGAGATTCGGTTATAAAGTGGATGTTTATATGTCATCCCTTCTAGTTCCCAACCGAAAATGTTTTGGACCATTGTTGCATTAGTCCAGCCAAGAAGATCTGTTAGTTTCTCAAATAAACTTTTAGCTACGATATAATGAGAATTCTTAACCTTAACTAAAACATACTCAATGTCATCACCAACAGCGATTGCTAAGTTAGCAGGGATTGTCCAAGGAGTTGTTGTCCAAATAACGAAAAAAGTATTCTTAGGTAATTTATTAAGGGTATCAACAGCAGGCATTGAAACATAAATTGATGGTGATACAATATCGTGGTACTCAATTTCGGCTTCAGCTAAAGCTGTTTCACTTGAAGGTGACCAATATACTGGCTTTAACCCTTTATAAATCAAACCTTTTTTTACCATTTCATTAAAAACTCTGACCTGTGAAGCTTCATACTCATTATTTAAGGTGATATAAGGGTTATCCCATTCACCTAATACACCAAGTCTTTTAAACTGGTCTTTTTGAATAGCGATTTGTTCTAAAGCATAATCACGGCACAACTCGCGGAATTTTGATAATTCCATTTCTTTACGATTAACTTTTTTGGTTTTTGTTAAAGCATTTTCAATCGGTAAACCATGAGTATCCCAACCGGGTAAATACGGAGCTAAAAATCCTGTCATGTTCTTGTATCTAATAACAAAGTCTTTTAAAATCTTGTTTAATGCGTGTCCAGCATGAATAGAACCATTTGCATATGGTGGTCCATCATGTAATATATATGTTTGTTTGCCTTTGTTCTTATCCAATATTAATTGGTAAAGATCCATTTTTTCCCATTCTGCTTGTAACAGTGGTTCTTTGTTGCCAAGATTTCCTCTCATTGGAAAATCTGTTGTTGGCATCAGTAAACTCTCTTTAAAACTTTTCTTCTCCATTTTTATCAACCTCTCTTAAGATATAAAAAAATCCCCAATTTTTAAAATTAAAAATTAAGGACGAATTATCGCGGTACCACCTTAGTTCTAGTAAATACTACTAGCGCTTTATAGGTCGTTAACGCCGACCAAACGTAATTACTTACTTATCAGTAATTCTCTCATAGGTGATAACAATAAATACCTATCGTTTGTTTTCACCAACCACAAACTCTCTACAGAAGGAAGATATCTATTATCGTGTCCTAATCATCGATTATCTTATCAAATTATACACAATTACCTGTTTTTTTGCAAGTAAATAAAGAAACTAAATTGCTCGAGCTATTATGCTTAAGATGAATTGATACAGCAACAATCCCAACATTGGTGTAAAATCAATGTTTGAGATAACAATCCACCCTCTAAATATCCCTAAATATGGGTCACATATTTTTCCTAACAAAGTATAGAAACGACTATTTCTAATTGGTGTCCAACTCAACAAAATATAAACAATCATTACATAAAAATACACGAGTAATACATAATACGCATAACGAAGAAAATCAACCATAAAAACCCCTATTGCTTACGATAATCGTTAATAAACTTGGTTAAAGTTGGACCAAGCAAATCACTTTTTTGAGCCATTAAATAAATTTTGTCTTGAATTTTAACGATTTCTCCATCACAAGCGTATAGAACACCTGTAAGGAACATCAAAACTTCATTAGCCTCAGAGATTAAACAATCAGTGAAGTTCAAGACAATTGGTTGTCGATGCATAATTATCTCTGCGTATTTGTAAACATCTCGGTTATCATTAACTTTCACAAAAGTTAAATCTTCAAAATCAACATTTGTTGGGATTATTTTCTTTTTTCCAAAAATAGCCATATTACTCCTCTTTCTTATAAAGAATCGAACCTATTCGAAGGTGTGTTGCGGAAAACTCCATCGCAATCTGATAATCATTAGACATCCCGATGGACAAGTACTCAATTTCCTTTACAGCAGTCTTATTTATCTCGTTTTTCAAAGTTTCTAGCTTTGCAAACTGCTTTCTGATTTTATCATGGTTTGACGTTAGCTCAGCCATTCCCATTAAACCAACCACTCTAATTCTATCATAGTTTTTCAGTTTTTCATAGAACGAAACAACTTCATCAACTTCTAAACCTTGTTTTGAATCTTCTTCAGAAATATTAACTTCAATAAAACAGTTTAAAGGTAATAAACGATGTTTTTGAATCTCTTCAACTAAAGACATTCGATCTAATGAATGTAAATAATCGATTTTATTGATGACAGTTTTAACTTTTTTTGATTGTAAGTGACCGATGAAATGCCAAACAATATCCAAATCATGTAGCAAATCATACTTTTCTAAAAATGCTTTGACTCTGTTTTCCCCAATATGTTTAACTCCTAAATCATACAGTGTTTTAACATCTTGCTCATCGCCATATTTCGTCGCCGCTACCAGCGTTCTTCCAGATGTTTCATTTAATAAACTAATAACTCTTTCTTTATCAATCATAATTAACTCCTTAATTTTTCCTTCGAGAAACAAAAGAAAAGACTGATGAAAAGATAATTAAATACAACCCTAATAAGATTTTTATTAGAGTGTTTTCAAGAACAAATCCTATTAAAATAATTACAGCGATTATATTTATTAAATATACAATCAAAAACATTAAAGTCGATTTAGACAATTTTACTCACCTTTTTTCTTAAATCCTTCAATCCGAACTCGGTTTGATTAGCAAACTTCAGAGGAGTAATCGAAATATAGCCATTATTAACAGCGTGAAGATCTGTGTCAGGGATAAACTCAAAATCAGAAAATGTTCTTTTTGTTGTGAAATGATCTCCTTCTTCTACATAGTAATGTTGAGCTGGTCTAAAACCGAGATCAGTAATCATGATGCCTTTTGATTTAGCAAATTCTTTGCTTGGGAAATTGACGTTGAGTAAATAACGATCAGATGCCAAGTTGTTTTTAAGGGTAAAATCAAGAACTTTAGTAAGTTCTTTTTTTACTATCTTAAAGTGATTATAATCAGTTGATAAAGCTATTGCTGGGATTTTTGCTTTTAAAGCTTCCATACAAGCACCAACAGTCCCTGAATAAACTGTGTCAGCACCTACATTCAAGCCATTATTGATTCCTGAGACAATTACATTCGGTCGATAGTTTAAGCCATGCAACGCTAAAGAAACTGCGTCTGCAGGTGTCCCTTCGATGGAATAAATGTTATCCGAATGTTTATGAACTTTTACTTTTGTCCAAAAAATCCGTGAGACAGATGCTCCGGACATATGATGATGGGGCGCTACTAAAAGTACTTCCCCATATTTTTTAAGTTCTTCGAAAAGAATCATTATACCTTCGCTATTATAGCCGTCATCATTTGTAAGTAAAATCTTCATTATAATTTAATCCTGTTCGTTAGTTCTGGATTTTCTTTATATAACAATAAAACTCTACCGATACGATAGACAACATAGATGCCGTTTTCACCGAGAACACGGATGATTTCATTGATATCATCAGGGCATGATTTTAAAACTGAAATTCGGCCAATTTCGTGTTTTGCTAGATTATCAATTATGTTATTGATAACTGTTTCACTTAGTCCTGCTTGGCCTACTTGAAACATGATTTGTTTATCATTAGCAAATCTTCTTAACTTGGCCTTCTGTTTACCTGTTAAATCCATATTTTCCTCCTATTTAAAAATGGGTAGTAGAATCAATAAGCTAATTGTATAGTATATTGAAAGTGTAATAATGTCTGAAATCGTAGTGATAAATGGTCCTGAAGCAACTGCTGGGTCTATCTTAAGTTTTGACATAATTAAAGGAATCAGAGCACCAAGTGTGGTTGATATAAGTAGAGCAATGGCAATTGAACCAGAAGTTACTATCGCGTAAATTTGATTCTTCCAACTAATTTCTCCAAATGCGATGTAGTTTGTAATAGTAATCATTACGAATACCATTACGCCCATCAGCAAACCTTGTAATAAACCGGTTCTTAATTCTCTTATTAAATGCTTTCGGATTTTCTTGTTGTCTATTTCTTGGTTTTTTGTCAGATAACGAATCATAACCGCTAAACTTTGAGTTCCGGTATTACCGCTCATATCAAGAATCAGTGGAAGATAAATGGCTAAACGAGATGCAAGTAACCTAGCTCCATCTGTTCCGCTAAAATTACCTTCATACAATGAAAGTATTATTGAGGTAATCATACTCAAACCTAGAAGAATAGATAACCATGGCAATCTTGACTTCACTGATTTCCTAACGGTTATAGCGTTAAGATTTATATCTACATCACCCAAACCGGCAAACTTGGTGTAGTCTTCTTCTTGGGCTAAAGAGATGATGTCCATTAAGTCGTCGTGGGTGATAATCCCTTCCATCTTACCATCTTCATTGATAACAGGTATTGAAGATTCTGATGTTTCTTGCATTAAGGTTGCGACATATTCTTTATCATCATTTGGATATACTTTCGGAAACCTGGTTTTTATGATATCAAGCAAGTTCTCTTCAGCTCTAGCGACAATTAGTTCTTTTAGTTTGATATATCCAAGTAGATTATTCTTATCATCTACGACATAGATAATTGAAATATAATCGACATCATGAGCTTCACTTACAACTTTTTTCATCGCTTCTTTGACACTGATATTTCCTGGTAAAAGTAAATAACTGTCAGTTATATACGCCCCAATTTCATCTTCATCATAGAGCATTATCTTTAATAGTGCTTTTCTTTGTTCGACATTGATATGCTTTAAAATTCGCATACCCGTTTTCTTCAAGTGTTTTAACAGGTCAACTGCATCATCAAGGTCCATTTCTGAGATAACTTTTGCGCTATTTTCTTCACCGATGATATTAACAATAATCGCCGCTTCATCTTCATCTAAATATTCAAAAATTTCCGCAGCAAAATCCGTACTCACAGTTTCAAAGAAAGAGTTCACCATCTTCTCTTCAAAATCCATCACTACTCGTGATATATCATATAAATGATAATCTTCGAGTAGTGTTTCTAAATTGCGATTGCCAATATTTTCGTTGATTAGAGAGATGATATCATTTTTATATTCCATTTTGTTTTCTAATAGATCGTCCATGAATATCCCTCCTTATCACATTAAAGTTGAAATTAAAATACTTGCTAATCCAAAATAAATCAGCAAAGACAAAATGTCATTGATAGTGGTTATAAATGGTCCCGAAGCTACTGCTGGGTCTATCTTTAAAGCATTAATACCTAAAGGAACTAAAGTTCCAGCTAAAGTAGCTACAACCAAAGAAATGCTAATTGATATTGCGACAACTAAAGCGAAATTTAAGCCAACAGTAAAATCATAACCTCTGATTAAATTAAAAATAATTACCATGATAAATAAACCGACACCAATGAATAAACCATTGACCAAGCCAGTTAAAAATTCATTTAATATATGCTTTATAACATATTTCTTTTGATCTAGTTGATTAGTTGCGAAAAGTCTTATTACAACACCTAAACTTTGAGTTCCTGAGTTTCCAGCCATATTTAAAATCAAAGGCATAAAAACTGCTAAAGTTGGCAACAGCATAAGTTCAGCTTCATAACCGCTGATAATGGTGCTAGTGATTAGATTGATGAACAATAAAATTACTAACCAAGGTAATCTTTTTTTAATTGAAGAAAAAACTGACTCGTTCTCATCAATATCAACATCGGTTAAACCGGCCAAACTTGAGTAGTCTGCAGTCGATTCTTCATTCAAAGCTTCAAGAATGTCATCATAAGAAACAATACCAATCAACTTCTTTTCTTTATCGACAACAGGTAAAAGTAAGAAGTCATAGTTCTTCATAATCTCAATTGCATCTTCAATATCACTTGCGGGTGTTACATAGATTAAGTTTGTTGCCATTAAATCTTCAATTATTTGACTTTGATCATATCCGGCGCTTATCAGCTCCTTTAATGACATCGCACCTTCTAAAACACCGAATTCATCGGTGATATAGATGTTATGAATAAACTCAATATCAGGAGCAAGACTGACAACCTTCTTGATAGCTTTTTTGACATTATAATCTTTGGGAATTGCCACAAAATCATTATTCATAATTGAACCTACTAAACTTTGATCGAAGTTTAAAAGCGATTTGATAGCAATTCTTTTTTTTACATCAATTAAAGAAAGATAGGTAATACGATCTTCTTTATCATCAATAACATCAATAATATCAACTAAGTCATCAGTTTCCATTTCTTTGAAAATTTTAATTACGACATCGATACCGGTATCTTTTAGAATGGAAAAAGCATCCTCAGGATCGAGTTCTTCAAATACTTCCGTTAGTTTTCGAATAGGAATTAATTGATAAAGTTTTTTTCTTTGTTGAGGGGATATTTGCAACAAGACTTTGGCCAACTCATAATCATGGTACAAATCTAGTTTTTCTCGTAATTGTTCTTCATTTATATCTACTTCTAACAAGCTAAGAATTTCTTCTTCAGGTAGAATTTCATTGATTAAGTCATCCATGGTCTTACACCCCCTTTTTACTAAAAATTGTAACATTTTTAGACAAAAATTTCAATTAGTTGATTTAAAAGAAAACAGTCATACTAGTTTTAACTAATATGACTGTAAAAATGTCCTTAAATAAACTTAGTAAAAAATTACTTATTAAAACGATCCTTTAACCAAGATGGTATCTTTATATCGTCGTTTTCTTCTTCAACTTTAGGTTTTTCTAAGGTTTCTTTCTTTTTAATCTTTTTCACTTTCTTTTGATGTTTCTTATCATGAAGTTCAGCATCATCACTTGGTTTTTCTTCAAGTGGTTTAGATTTAACAGGAGGAACTTCATCTTTAAAAACAGGGTCCTGACTAAAGCCAGTTGCAATCACTGTTACAACTAGTTCATCACCTAAATCAGAGTTAATAGCTGAGCCATAGATAACATTAATATCGGTAGTTGATGCTTTGTGAACTTCAGCGATGATTTCATCAATCTCGTAAAGTGACGCTTGATAGTTCGAAGTAATATTTACAATCGCATCAGTAGCGCCATTAATGGATGTTTCTAGTAAAGGTGATCTAATCGCTTCTCTAGCCGCTTCAACAGCACGGTTTGGCCCCTCAGCTACCCCGATACCCATTAAAGCAGTTCCTTTGTCTTTCATTACCGTTTTAACATCGGCAAAGTCAACATTGACAACTCCTGGCATAGCGATAATTTCAGTAATACCTTGAACCCCTTGTCTTAAGACTTTGTCAGCTTCTCTAAAAGCATCCAAATAAGAGGTGTTGCGGTCGACAATATAGAAAAGTTTGTCATTTGGAATAACGATTAAAGTATCAACGAAAGGTTTTAATTGTTCCAAGCCTTCTAAAGCTACAGCCATCCTTTTTTTTCCTTCAAAACCAAAAGGTTTGGTGACGATTCCAATTGTTAAACAGCCCATTTCACGAGCAATTCTTGCGACGATTGGACTTGCTCCAGTACCAGTTCCTCCACCCATACCTGCAGTGATAAAAACCATGTCTGTTTCTGCTAAAATATCTCTGATTTCGTCTTCAGATTCAACAGCGGCTTGTCGACCAACTTCTGGATTTGCTCCAGCTCCTAGACCTCTGGTGAGAGTTTTGCCTAATTGTAGTCTAACATCCGCTTTAGATAATCTTAGTACTTGAGCATCAGTATTCATTGCTACAAATTCGACTCCGGGAACTTCATTCTCTATCATTCGGTTAATAGCAGATCCACCGCCTCCACCAATTCCAACCACCTTAATCTTCGGTTTTTGATTAAACTTATCGTCAATATTGAACATATGTTACCCCCAATTAATGATCTTACAATCATCTTAACATAAAAACTATAAATAATAAATATAATTATCGAATAATCTAGAAAAACTAATCAAAATACTGGTTGATTAAATTAGCCTTAAATTCAGCGAAGGAATCGTTATTTATTGCTTCTCTGATATCCTTCATCAATGTTTTTAGATAATATAAGTTATGGTATGAAACCAAACGTAAACCTAATATTTCTTTTGCCTTAAATAAGTGACGTAAATAGCTTCTTGTATAGTTTTTGCAAACCTTACAGTCACAGTTAGGGTCTAAAGGAGACATATCTTCTTCGTAGGTTTTGTTCTTAATAACAATTTTACCTACTGAGGTCATTGCTGAACCATGTCTGGCAATTCTAGTTGGCAAAACACAGTCAAACATGTCGATTCCGTTTTCAACTCCGACTAAAATATCATCAGGGGAACCTACACCCATTAGATATCGAGGTTTATCAACTGGCATTTTATCTTTTAAAAACTTTAAAATATCGTACATCTCAGCTTTGGTTTCACCAACGCTAAGACCACCGATTGAATACCCTGGAAAATCCATTTTGATCAGTTCATTAATTGAATGTTCTCGCAAATCGTGATAAGGCCCGCCTTGAACAATACCAAATAGCGCTTGTTTATCGGGGTTTTTATGAACCGCTTTACCTCTTTGAGCCCATCTTAAGGTTCTCTCTAATGAATCTTTATGATAATCATAAGTAGAGTGAAATGGTGGACATTCATCAAAACTCATGATGATATCAGCGCCAAGATTGTTTTGAATTTGTATACTGTCTTCAGGACTCATATGAAGAACTGAGCCATTTAGATGGTGTCTAAAAGTAACCCCTTCTTCATTAATCTTACGAATTTGCGACAATGAAAACACCTGGAAACCGCCAGAATCTGTTAAAAGAGCCCCATCCCAGTTCATAAAGCCACGGATACCGCCGTGGTTTTTGATTATTTCATCTCCAGGTTGAAGCCAGAGATGATAAGTATTGCCAAGGATTAACCCTTGGCTTACTTCTTTTATCTCATCAACGTCAAGAGTCTTTACAGTTGCTTGTGTTCCAACAGGCATAAATATTGGTGTTTCGAAACTTCCGTGTGGTGTATGCAGAATCCCTGTTCGAGCACCTGAGTTCTTGTCTTGATGGATTATTTCAAATCTAATTGCCATTGTTAAACGATTAACCCGTAAACATCACCGTTAATTCCTACGGCATTACCTTCATCAGTATCGATGTGCATTGCTGAAGCGAAATCATTTCTAACTCTAATAACAACATCGCCTAGAATACTAGAGCGACCATCGGTATCAATTTTTACTGATACGATTTGTTTATCCTTAACCCCGAAAGCATCCGCATCTTGTGGTGTTAAATGGATATGTCTTTTTGCTACAATTACACCTTCAGATATTTCTATTTCACCTTTAGGACCAACAATTTTGCATGGAGCACTTTGATTGATATCGCCACTTTCTCTAATTGGTGCAGCCACACCTATTGATCTAGCGTCGGTTAAAGAAATTTCAACTTGAGTTTGTGGTCTAACCGGTCCTAAGATTGAAACATTCTTAAGTTCTTTTTTTGGCCCAATTATATCAACGCGTTCATTTGCTGCATATTGCCCCGGTTGTGATAAATTTTTCTTTACTGTTAGTTCATAACCTTTGCCAAACAAGATATCTAGATGCTCTCTAGAAACATGTACATGTCTAGCTGATACTTCTACTAATACTCTTTTTTCCATAATAATCCTCCTAAGAAATCAATATATATTTTACTAGATTTCGCACCTTTAATCAAACCAAATATTGTTTTTTTGGTTTTTAATGTTATAATATTAAAGATTCGCAGTTCGTAACCCATCCTGCGTTAACAAAACTAGGAGGAATAAGATGACAAATGAACTTTTATGGGTAATTTTTGCTTTAGTGAACTTTACTCTATTTTTATTGGTTTACAAGTTTTTCGGTAAGTTAGGAATATTTATTTGGATTGCCTTAGCTACTATACTGGCTAATATACAAGTAACCAAACTCATTTATTTATTTGGTATAGAAGCAACTTTAGGTAATATTCTTTATGGAACGATTTTCTTGGGAACTGATGTATTGAACGAGATTTTTGGTAAGAAAGAAGCTAAGAAAGCTGTTTTTATTGGCTTTTCAGTTATGATTATAACCATCATAATCATGACCATCGCTATTAACTTTACACCTCACCCAGAAGATTTTGCTCAAGATTCTCTAGAAACTATTTTTGGTTTTATGCCTCGTTTGCTTTTCGCTAGCTTAGGCGCTTTCATTGTTTCACAATTGATTGATGTCAATGTTTTTGACAAGATAAAATCAAAACTGCCTGAAAATAAATACCTATGGATTAGAAACAATCTATCTACCCTGATTTCTCAATTAGTTGACACCTTAATCTTTGTTCCAATTGCCTTCTTAGGAGTTGTAAGCACCGAGGTTTTAATCGGTATAATTCTATCAACATACTTAATAAAAGTCATAGTAGCATTGGTCGATACACCATTTATTTATCTCTTAAAAAAAATCAAACCAATAAATGAAATAAACGGCTGAAATTAGTCGTTTATTTTTTTATTAACATCGAATCTCCGAATGAAAAGAAACGATACTTTTCTTTAATTGCTTCTTGGTAAGCATTCATAATTATTTCTTTGCTAGAGAATGCTGATACAAGCATTAAAAGTGTACTTTTTGGCAAATGAAAGTTCGTTATCAGATTGTCAATTGCCTTAAACTGAAATCCGGGATAGATAAAGATTTCTGTTGAGCCAGATGACTCTCTAAATTCTCCAAACCTTTGATACACTGTTTCTAAAGTTCTAACAGTTGTCGTACCAACAGCAAAAATTTGACGATTATCTTCTTTTGCTTTATTTAAAATCTCTGAAGTTTCCTTTGATATCGAATAAAACTCAGAATGCATCTTATGGTTATTAACATCATCAACTACTACTGGTCGAAAAGTGCCTAAACCAACATGGAGAGTAACATACTCAATAATCACACCTTTTTCTTGTAGATTACGCAGTATTTCTTCAGTAAAATGCAATCCCGCTGTCGGACTAGCTGCACTCCCATTAATCTTTGAATAGACGGTTTGATATCGACTTTGATCTTCTAATTTTTCATGAATATATGGCGGTAATGGCATCTCACCAAGGAGATTGAGAATCTTTTCTAAATCGCCATCATATTCAAGACTGAAATGTCTAATACCTTCTTCTAACTCTTCAACACAAGTGAGTTTCAGTAATCCATCGCCAAAAACAACCTCTGTTCCTAATTTTACTCTTTTTGCTGGTTTTACTAAAGCTTCCCATTTTCTTAATCCATACTGATTAAGCAATAATACTTCAATATTGGCATTTGTACCTATCTTTACCCCATGAAGTCTAGCGGGAATAACTTTGGTATTGTTTAAAACTAAAACATCACCTTTTTCAATATAGTCAATAATGTTTGAAAATCGATCATGTTTAATTGATAAATTATTACGGCTAGCTACCAAAAGCCTTGAATCGCTGCGAACCTTCAAAGGAGTCTGTGCGATTAGTTCATCTGGTAGAATATAATCAAAATCACTGGTTTTCATTAAAAAAGACTTCCTTGATAGCTTTTTTTCAAATGGCGATAGGCCTTTTCAGTTACAACCCGCCCTCTTGGAGTTCGACTGATTAAACCTTTTTGAATTAAGAATGGTTCATAGACATCCTCTAAAGTTCCGGCATCTTCACTGATTGATGTTGCGATAGTATCGAGCCCTACAGGTCCACCATGATACTTTTCAATAATCCCTAATAGATACTCACGATCTTTATTATCTAAACCTAAATCATCAATTTTCAGTTTACTTAAAGCAGTTTTAGTTACTTCTAAAGTTATAACGCCATCACTTAGAATATCAGCATAATCACGAACTCGTCTAAACAAACGATTGACTATTCTAGGTGTTCCTCTACTTCTTTTTGCTAATTCGATGATTGCATTATCTTCAACCTGACACTCATATATTTTTGCTGTCCTTTGACAGATGGTTTCAAGCTCTTTGTCATCATAGAACTCCAGTTTATGAACTATTCCAAAACGATCCCTTAATGGTCCAGTCAAATCACCAAATCTTGTTGTGGCACCAATCAGAGTAAATGGCGCTAAATCAACCCTTATAGACCTTGCACCAGAATCCTTGCCAACTACAATATCAATCACATAATCTTCCATTGATGAATAAAGAATCTCTTCCACAATTTTAGGTAAACGGTGAATCTCATCAATAAACAAAACATCGCCAGGTTCCAACGAGGTTAAGATTGCTGCTAAATCCCCAGTTCTTTCAATTGTCGGTCCACTTAATGACTTAATATTTACCCCAAGTTCATAAGCAATTACTTGAGCTAATGTTGTTTTACCCAATCCTGGAGGTCCATAAAGCAAAACATGGTCTAAAGATTCATTTCTCATTTTTGCTGCTCGAACAGCTATCTCCACCATTTCTTTGACATCTTCTTGGCCAATATATTCATTAAAACTTTTAGGTCTTAATGTTACATCTACCTCATCATCGATTAATAGATTGTTAGTGATAATTCTCTCATCCATTTCTCCACCTCAAATATATTATACCAAATTATAAACAAAAAACACCCTTAATTTATTTCATTCTATTGAATAAACAAAACTATTGTATTATAATTAAAAATGAAGTAAGTTACGGAGTGATTAAATGGCAAAAAAACGCGATATTTTATCAAATTACTTCAATGATTTTCATAACTACAAACAAGCTTATAAAACCCGTTTAGAGGAGATTAAACGGGATTTTAATAATGAAAAAATCATCTATGATGATATGATTAAACAAATTGCCAAAGATTATTCTAATGATCAAAATCTCTATTTGAGCAAATATATTACTGAGGAAAAGGAACACCAACATCGTAAAGATGTAGTCGACTTTGATTACCAAGATCGCTTTGATTTAATAGCTGAAGAACTGGAAAATAATCATCGTAAAATCGCTAATCAAATCGATGAAGAGAATAAAATTTTCCAAGATGTCATGATCCAATTTGAAGAGCGTAAGCAAGTTGCATTAGATCATTACCTGCAATTAATTCACGAAAGTGACCGAGAGATTGATGAGTCTGTTAATGTCCATACACATTTCATTGAAACCGAAAGTGGTAAAACGAAAGCCTTAAAAGAATACTACCAAGATGTTAACAACTTCCTTGCGAATGATTTGCTTAACACGATGGAAAAGGCTAAAAATGCGCTTGATACGCTTAATGAATCTTTGAAAGATACCAACTTAAACGAATCTCAAGAGTTAAATCAAACAGTTCTTAAGTCAATTGAGAACCTTCGTGGAACTCAGTTCGACATTATCGCTTTGTTTAAAGATAACTCAAATAATCTTGAGAATCGTCGAGAAGATATTAAGAAAATCTCTAAAACAAAACAAAGACCACACTCTGAACTCAATCAAAAGATGATTCAAAAATATGTTACTCAGATCAGAGAAGTTAACCAGAACAAAGTAGCCTTTGAAGCTAAAGTAAAAAGTGATCTTGATAACTCTTTGAAAAACCTCTACATGAAAATAATTAAAGCTCATGATGAGAAAGACGATAATAGTCTAAGAAAGTATATTCAACAAAAAGCAATTATCGAAAAAAAGGCTGATTATCTTTTACATAGGAACACTACATTATCTAATTTTACAATTAGTAAATACCAACAAGAAATCAAAAAAATCAAAATTGATTCGTTTAAACGTAGCGAAGAAGTGAAGTTAGCCTATTCATTGCCAATTGCATTTCTTCAAAATTCGATTGACACATACTCTAATTTTGCTTTCTATTTAAACCAAGGTTTTGATGAGTTGGATAGGCTTTTATCTAGTTTGATTGATTTCAATCAGGACTATTTGGACACAAAAACCAACTTTATTACTACTACTTCTAAAGCTTATGAAGATTATAAAATCAATTTAATGGTTCGGGTTAATGAGGTAACCAATAACTTAACTAAACTAGTAGCCAGAATTGATGATATTTCTTTACAAATAGTTACTTTAGAGTCAAGAAATCGTTTAGAAATAGCCGAATTAAGAAAAAAGATGGAAAACTTGGAAATCCTTGGTGATTACCAAAAATATCTTGCCTCATTAGAAAATGATGAGTTTTTTGCAATGTATCAACATAGCAAAAACATTGAAAAGATTCAAGTCGAGGGTAAATACACTGAAAACTTATTACTTATAAATCAAGATGTTTTAGAATTGAATAAGAACAAAGAGTTAGCTGGCGAGCATTTGCAGTATATGTTGAACTTAAGCAAAGAGGAACAAGCTATCCATAAACTTAGTTTTGAAAAGCTAATCTCAGAATTTGAAGCGTTTTATAACCAACAGAATAAAATGTCTTTTTTGATGCACAAGATGGCTAAACTAAGAATTATTGACGAGATTAAAACTAAAAACTATCAATATGCTAAAAGATACCTGGAAATTAAAAAATCTGAGTTGGATAGAGATAGGATTAGTTCTGATAATGTCGTTGATTTTGTCCATCATATGCAAAAACTAATCAACACCAACAATTCTACTACTGCAGCTTTCAAAAAATATCTAAGCGATACTAAAAATGAGTTTGCTTATTTGAAGATTGTTGAAAAGAACCGTGATTTATTACTGAAACAAATTGATGATCAGCTTAAAAAGAAAATATCTGCTTGTTATCAGGCAGCCAGTTTGTACTATAAAGAAACATCAGATTTAACCAAAGAGATTAAAACTCTTTTGATACAATACATTGATAAACTGAAACATCTTCTACTATATAACGAGAATAATTATCTTTCTTACCACGCTGATATTGTAAAAAACAAGGGATATAGTTTAGAGATATCTTCAGTTATTGATTTTGTTTATAGCAAAGCTATCAATCAAGCATATAAATACCAAGTGCCTGAAATTATTGAAACATTGGTAGTATATTATGAAGAAGTTAAAAATGATTTTAATTCGTTATCGACTTCAATCTTTGAAAAAATTAAATCTAAAACTAGAAGCAAAACTTTTTACAATAAGATTCAAGAGTATTTAATTGAGTCCTTAAAGATCTTGAATCGATATGAAAAGCAAATTATTATCGCTTTAGAAAACATTCGTGATAAAATCTCCGAAAAAGACTTGCTTTTTATCGCTAGTGCCAAATTACAAGCACAAGATAATAAGAAGGTCATTAATGATGAGTATGATCTTTTAGCTTATGAAGCGATAAGAGTCAAAGCGAAAAGAAAGAAACAAACAGAGTTGTTAATCGACTATAGCAATAATTTTAACGAAATGTTTAAAAAACGTGTTAAAAACATTAATAACGAGTATGTAAATCAAAGCAATAAAACAAAAGATTTTTTAGAGTATCTTGAATCAGCATTAGCCAAGGTAATTACTGAAAATGATGCTCAATTGGTAAAAATGCTTAAGCTTATTGACAAAGAGATGTTTGAAGAACGTTTACGATTTACCAACCAATATAAAAAATACCTTCATACAATTGAATCAATTCGAGCAAATCTTTCAAATGCTCATAATAATGAGGTTAAGTATTTATATGACTTAAACTTTGAAAGAGAAAATGACATTATTAAAACAATAAAACTTCTTGAAGAGAAGATTGATTATTTACCAAAAGAACGAACCAATATAATAACAGCAATCGCTCAACAAAAACAAGATCTCTTCTTGGTTAAGCAAGATGAACTATTAAGTAAATATGCGGAAATTGAGGAGAGTAAACTAATATCTAAACCTGAGTTAATCCTTGAAATCGAAAGAGTTCATCGCCGTTTACCTGAGGATTACGTAAGGTTGTACAAGGAAGTCCAAGAACTTGAAAACGAGTTCCTTCAACAGTATACGCTTGTAAATGAAGACTATTATGAGACATATCAAGATTATATTAACAAGCAAATGTCAAACCGTATCCTCCTCGATAATGATAGCAAAATCTTCAAGTCTTTCGATTGGCTTAATACTTATCACAAGGATTTACTCCATATCTTCCAACTTAACTACAAAGAAACCCAACAAAAGAGTATTGATACTCGAGACATAATTAAAACTGAGAAGAAAAAATCGAAGGAAAAGCAAGATCGAATCATTAATGCGTAAGGAGGTAAAATGGCTAAAGACGAAATTCAATTAAGATATGATAATTTTAAGAATTATAAAGATAAAATCGGTAAATCTCTTGACCAAGAATTATCGCTTTTTGACCGTTTTGCTTCTGATGTTATCAGTCGAGCTAAAAACCATCATCAAGTAACCCTTAATAATTTAGAGGAAAGCAAAGAATCTCTTGCCGGCCTTAAGAATAAAGTTAAAACGATAAAAAATAGTATTTTTTATCATGATGAAACCTTGATTATCGACCGTCAAGCCATGATTCAAAATACTGAGAAACAAATTCAAGCCCAAAATCAAAATATTTTAGAGTTTGATCATAAAAACACTTTAGATAAGGTTCTTAACTTTGATTATCTAAACAAAGCACTTCTTCAATCTTCATTTGATTTCTTTGCTGAGTTTAGAATGTATTATGCTAAAGATATCTTTGATTTGGATGATCTATATGATTTTCTAAAGGAAAAAAATAAAGTTTTTGAGAAAATTATCCAAAAATACGAACACGAAGTAATGGATTCATTCACAACTCTGGATAAAGAAATTACCGATATGAATGATAAGATTCTTAATTTGATGCAACAAAAGAATACACAATTGAATAAAATCACCGATTTTTATCAAAATGAAACAGATGCATATCTTGACAATCAACTTACTTTTTCAGTGGAAAACAACCTTAACTCTGAAGAGATTAAAAGTTTGATTGCTGATAAACTGAAACAATTCAAAAATTTTAAAGTTCATCTCCTTGATCAGGAAGAAAAAATCAAGATTATTCTCCATGAAGAGTATCTTTCTTTATACAACAAAGTCGTCAACAAACTTTTACAAAGAAAAGGTGATGTTGTTGTTGATGATCCAAACTTCTTTGAGCATATTGATGATACCTTAGTCAATCTTAAAGAACAGATTGTTTTTGCAAAGAATGAAGACTTAGCCTCTCTTTCTAGTTTGATAAAAACTTATAATTACGCAATTAATTATAAACAGTTAAAAGTTCAAGCAGAGAAAAAAGCCCGTAAAATGACTTCTAAGTTCTTAAAAATGAAGAAAGCAATCTTCTTTGAATACCAAAAAGAGTCAAGAAGTTTAATTAATCAAATGGATAAGTATTATCATTTATACTTAGATTTACTTAAAGTTGATCCATTTCTTGCACAAATTATCGGTGACAAAGCCACAAAAATTGTTAAAGATGAAATAAATTATTTAACTACTTTAAAAATTAATAAAGAACACAAAATCAATGTTAATTTTGATATAAAGACTTTAAAATTAAATCAGAAGATAAATGATATTGAAGCAAAACTGATTTATGAGGTTGAAAGACAAATTCTTCTTCAAGATATTGATTTGTTGAACAATATTTTGGATATTCAGAATTTCTTTATCGATAAGCAAGCTGACACCTCTCTTTCCAAGAATCATCTTCATATGGAAAAACATAATATTTTCCGGTTGGATAAAGCAATTAATTCATATTTAAAACAGGACATGAAGATTACAAATATAAATAGAAAGTATTTAAATTTTATTTCTGGATTATTGGTCAACTACATTCGCGATAGTGAAGCACATAATATTGCCGTCGTCGATTCACTTTCTGATATCAAATTGGCGCTTAAAGAATATGATATTGCTTCTGTGCATTTCCGTACGATGTTTGAGAACGAACAAAGATTTTTAGTAATGCAATCAAACCGAGTTAATGATGAAACAAAAATCAATGATGAGTTCATTTTAACTGGTTTAGAAAATCAAATGCGCTTTGCTCAAGAACAGATTAACCTTGCTAATGATGAGTTTCGTTTGCGTGTTGAAGCTATCATGACTGCTGTTGATGAAGAGCGAGTTTATTACAATGATATTATTACAAATCAAGAGGCTCAACTCAAACAAAGAAGATCATTGTTAATGGATGAATATCAATCTAAGGTCTATCATTATAACTATTTACTTGAAGACAAAAGCGATTCAAAGACGAAAAAAACTCTAGAAAAAGAGTTTGATAAATTACGCGAAAATTATGAATTAGCTATAAAAAATACTGACCTGACATCTAATGAGAATCAAGCTATCATTATGGCTAAAAGACGTTTGGTAAAACTTGATGACCACTTAGAAGAAGCCCTAGATGAAGCGACTTCCCTTCGTGACCAAACTATTGATGAGATGCAAGAATTGTATCGTACAACTAAAGAAAAATATGATTATTTGAAAGTCTATTTAGATCAAAGAGTTTATCCATTAGAGCCAACATTTCATCAAACGTTAGAACGAATGAAGGGGCGATATGAGTTCAAACGTAAGACCGCTGAAGCTGAGTTGGATGTTAAGACAAAGGATTTGTTAGATAAATATTTAAAAGTTTACTTTGAAGAACAACCTGGCTTAGATTTAGAAAAAGTTAATAGTTTCATTAGTCAAATGGAAGCTGAAAAAGAAGCTATTGCAAAAGCTTATGAGCAAGAGATTATTCAAATCGAGGAGACACATCAAAGTACTATTGATAAGCTCAAAACTGAAAAGAATAAAATCATTGAAATTCATAAACTGATGAAGCAAGAAATTGTTGAAAAAGAAGAGTCGGAAATCATTAAAAAACAAGCTGAACTACAAAATTTAGAAAGCAAATACTTGCAACAACAGACACAAAAACAAATTTCTTTCGATAATGAGATTGAGAATCTTACTAATGAATATAATACTACTTTGGTTCAAAGTAAAAAATATATCAATAATTTATCTCAAGCTTTTGATAAAGTTCTGGAAACTTATAAACCTTATTTAAGACTAACAAAAAATAACCGTAAAATTCGAATGATTGTCAATAAAACAAATCGACAAATAAAGCGAAAACAAAAAGATGAACTTCACAGTCTTGCAAAAGATTTAAAAAGCAAGAGTTTTCTTATCAATGAATAAGGGTCCACATTTGTGGACCCTTTATTTTATTCCAATATTCTAAGGAAACTACAACCAATACCAGTTCCCGGCAGATTAAAGTTATCTGCTATTGTCGAGCCGACATCAGCAAACGATGTTCTTATTGGCAAGAACTTACCTTGATAGTCTAGTGCATAAACAAATAATGGCACATATTCTCTTGTGTGATCTGAACCAGCAAAGGTTGGATCGTTGCCATGATCAGCGGTTACCATCAGTAAGTCATCATGATTTAACATGCCAAGAAGTTCTTTAAGATCTTTATCAAACTCTTCTAAGGAATTCTTATATCCCTCAGAATCACGACGATGTCCATAAAGTGCATCAAAGTCTACTAAGTTAGCAAAGCACAGTCCTGTAAAATCTTTCTTTGTGAGGTCCATAACTTTGAGCATACCGTCATGGTTTGATTTGATTCCATGGTGTTCAGTGATGCCACAACCATTAAAAATATCTCTAATCTTTCCAACTGATATTACATCAAAATGAGCTGCTTGTAAAATATCTAGAACAGTCATTGATGAAGGGCTTAAAGCGTAATCATGGCGGTTAGTTGTTCGTTTAAATCCGGCTTCTTCACTTCCAAGATATGGTCTTGCAATAATTCGTCCGACACGCCATTTATCTACCAAAGTGATTTCACGAACTTTCTCACAAATTGAATAAAGTTCATCAAGAGGGATGATTTCTTCATGAGCAGCTATTTGTAAAACACTATCTGCACTTGTGTAGACAATCAAATCACCAGTTTTTATTTGGTGAGGTCCTAATTCCTCGATAATTTCTGTTCCCGATGCAGATTTATTCCCTACTACTCTTCTTCCCGATAGTTTTTCAATCGCTTCTATTAAATCCTCTGGGAATCCCGTATCAGTAAAAGTCTTGAAAGGTACACTGGTTTTAATTCCCATTAACTCCCAATGGCCTGTCATTGTATCTTTTCCGTTGGAAATTTCCATCATTTTCGTTGTATTAGCTAATGGGTTTTCAACAGGCAATACCCCAAGAACCTCAGTTAAGTTTCCTAAACCGAAGCTTTGCAATGTCGGCATTGAAATGCCGCCAGTGGCTTTTGCTAGATTACCAATAGTATTCGAGCCTATATCGCCAAACTTATGAGCATCAGGTAGTTCTCCTACTCCAACAGAGTCAATCACTATTAAAAAAACTCTTTTAAATTTCATCTTTATTACCCCTTTTATCCTTGGCACGAGGATGTGCTTCATTATATATTTTCGTTAAATGCGCTTTTGATACATGTGTATAATTCTCTGTTGTCATGATATCTTCATGACCAAGTAACTCTTGTACACTTCTTAAGTTGGCTCCATTCTCTAATAAATGGGTAGCAAAAGAATGTCTAAATGTGTGAGGAGAGATCTTTTTCTTTATTCCGGCTTTATCAGCAAGTTCTTGTACTATTTTATAAAAACCGACTCTACTTAAGTCTTCGCCAAACTTATTGATAAATAACTGATTCTGCTTTTTAGGATTCAATTTTGGTCTTGCCGTGATGATATAATCCTTTAAGGCTTGATTTGATTCATCACCAAGCGGAATGATTCTCTCTTTGTTTCCTTTGCCTACAACACTGACAAGGCCTTTATTTAAGTGTAAATCAGATATTTGTAGATTGAGTAGTTCGCTAACTCTTAACCCTGATCCGTAAGCCAACTCAATTAGAGCTGTATTTCTTTTACCTAATGGTGTTTGTGATTCATAGGTAAGAGAAAGGATAGCATTAATCTCCATAATATTCAATACCGAAGGCAAGTTTTTTGAAGTTTTCGGTTTTTTAATTTTCTCAGTAACATCACTATCAATTAGGTTCTCTAGGACTAAATATTTGTGTAAAGAGTGAATAGAAGAAATCTTTCTTGTGACACTTGTTGCTTTAATTTCTCTTCTAACTAAACTTTTTATATAATTCTTCACATGTTCACTTTTTATCTGATTATAATCTCTAATCTCGTAATTTTTTACCAAAAAATCTAGATAATCTCTAAGGTCTTTTTCATATGAGACTATCGTATTTTTGGCTAAGTTTTTTGTTATTTTTAAATAATACAAGTATTCTTTAAGGTAAGCATCCAACATCATTCTCACCTAGATAATATCAATAAAAACTTGATTAGAAAGATAGATTCCTTCTTGAGAGAATTTTAAATATCCATCTTCTACAAGCAACAAACCATTATCAAGATGTTTTTGTAATTGCGGATATAGAGAAAAAACATCTTTTTTAATTCGTTCTTGATATAACTTTAAACTCACACCCTCAGTTTTTCTCAATCCCATCAATAACATTTCTAATTCTGGCTTAAACTCTTCAATTTCATGCATATTCAAAGCATATTTCTTTGTTTCAGCAATATAATTTCTAATTCCTCGGGGATTCTTCTGTCTGATCAAATTATATTGAGAGCTGGCATTTAGTCCTACACCAAGATATTCTTCAAGATTCCAATAAAGCAGATTATGTCTTGATTCATAACCAGGTTGTGCATAATTGGAAATTTCATACTTGTTAAATCCAAAATCTGCAAGAGTCTGATCAATAATATCTGCATAATCTCTGGCTAAATCAGAAGAAAAATCGGAGACTTTATGTTTCGATATCAAGTAATTAAGAATGGTTTTATCTTCGACAATCAGTGAGTAATAAGAGATATGGTTTGGTTTAGTAGTTTTAATAAACTCTAAATCTTCTTTGAGCATTTGCAGTGTTTGCCCTGGAATTGCATAGAGAAAATCAAGATTAATGGCAAAATTATGTTCTTTCATCAAGTTAATTGCTTCAATCACTTGTTCTTTAGAATGATTTCTTCCTAAAAACTTCAACAATCCTTCATCCAAAGCCTGAACACCCATGCTAATTCGATTAACATGATACTTTTTAAGAAGTTTAACTAATTGAATACTTAAATCACAAGGATTAATTTCAAAAGTGAACTCTTTGATATTTTTTAGATCAATTATAATACTTAGTTCATGAAGGAAAGCTTCAATTAAATCGATATCTAAAGATGATGGCGTTCCGCCACCGATGTAGATGGTTTCAACGCCTTCTACTAAGTCACTATAATACTCAATTTCTTTTATCAATGCTTTGGTATAATCAACTTTGAGATCATCACTTGCGACTAACTTTGCAAAATCGCAGTAAGTACAGATTTGATCACAAAACGGAATATGGATATATAAGCCTTTAATCATTTTTATCACCATTATTATGTTAACATAATAAACCTATAATTAAAAGTAATTAGCATACATTTGCTGATGTTATAAAAAATACTCCTAAAAACTAGGAGTATTAGTCGTTATCTTCTAAAGAAAGAACTGACATAAATGCTTCTTGTGGAATCTCTACAGATCCAACGTTCTTCATTCTTTTCTTTCCTTGTTTTTGTTTTTCTAAAAGTTTCTTTTTTCGACTGATGTCGCCACCATAACATTTTGCGAGAACATCTTTTCTCATTGCTTTGATGTTGGTTCTGGCGATTATTTTTGAACCAATTGCCGCTTGAACAGGAATTTCAAATAATTGACGAGGAATTAAATCCTTCAGTTTTTGGCAGATTTTTAAGCCTCTTTGTCTAGCAAAATCATTGTGAACCAAGAATGCTAAAGCATCTACTGGTTCAGCATTTAGGAGAATATCAATCTTAACTAGATTTGACTCGCGATGACCAATAACTTCATAGTCAAAAGATGCATAGCCTTTTGTACTTGATTTTAAACGATTAAAGAAATCAAAAATGATTTCTGATAGTGGAAGTTCATAAAAAATCTCAACTCTAGATTCAGAGATGAATTTCATATCTTTAAAAACACCCCTTTTATACTGACAAAGCTCCATAATATTGCCGACATAATCGCTAGGAGAGATTATAGTCGCAAGAACATATGGTTCTTCGATTTTTTTAATCATCTGATTTTTTGGCATTAAAGCTGGATTGTCAACTTGAACAACTTGGCCGTTTTCAAGATAAACTAAATAGTTTACAGATGGTGCAGTTGTGATCAAGTTTTGATCAAACTCGCGTTCTAAGCGTTCTTGGAAGATTTCCATGTGGAGCATCCCTAAGAATCCAACCCTAAATCCAAAACCTAAAGCATTTGATGTTTCAGGTTCAAAGATTAAAGCTGCATCGCTTAGTTTCATCTTTTCAATAGCATCCTTTAAGTCAGTATAATCATCAGCATCAACTGGATACACACCAGAATAAACCATTGGTGTTAGTAAGCGATACCCCGGCAACGGTTTGCTTGCAGGTTTAAGCGCGTTAGTAATTGTATCCCCGACATGGATTTTCTCAATGTTTTTAATTGAAGCACTAATCCAGCCGACATCCCCAGTAGCAAGATAATCTCTACCAACTTCTTTTGGCAAGTACACTCCCAAATCAATGACATCATATTTGGCATTGGTAGCCATCATTTTTATCTCATCACCAATTTTTAACATGCCATTCATGACACGTACTAAAGGAATAACACCACGGTAACTATCATAAAATGAGTCAAAAATTAAAGCTTCTAAGTTCTTGTTATTGTCACCAGATGGTGCGGGAATACGTTTTACAATTGCTTCCATTACTTCTGGAACACCTTGACCAGTTTTTGCTGAAACAAGTAAACAATCATCAGGGTCTAAACCGATTGTTTCAGCCAATTCTTTTTTTACACCTTCAACATCGGCTGCATCAAGATCAATTTTATTTATTACAGGAATTATTTCTAAATTATTGTCTAGCGCTAAATAGACATTCGCCAGGGTTTGTGCCTCAATACCTTGAGTAGCATCTACAACCAAAATTGCGCCTTCACAAGCGGCTAAAGATCTTGATACTTCATAGGTAAAATCAACATGTCCTGGGGTATCAATCAAATGGAAAATATATTCTTCACCATCGAGACTCTGATATTTTAATTCAACTGAATTAAGTTTAATGGTGATGCCCCTTTCTCTTTCCAAATCCATCGAGTCTAAAACCTGACTCTTCATATCTCTTTGGTCAACTGAGTGAGTCATCTCCAAGATTCTATCTGCTAAAGTCGATTTACCGTGATCGATATGGGCAATAATCGAGAAATTTCTAATTCTCGATTGACGTTTTTTAAATAACTCATCACTCATAAGTCACACCTCTTTCGTTATTTTTTTAAAAAAAGCATATAAATAGGAGTTATATGCTTTTAAAATCAAATTATCTATAAGCCATGTTCTGTAACTTTCTAAAAAGAAAGTCGGTAATCATTTATCTACAGTTTTTAAACTGTCAGTTAAATGGATTTAATTCTCCTTTAACCGTGCCCCTACCATAATTTGGGTTTCTAGCTTGAGGGGTTTACCCGTTTCACTCACACATATTTTGTATGATTCGTCACTGTGGCACCTTAAGAATACTCTGGCCTTTTAATTCCATTTCTCCGCCGTCACTCAAACAAATGAGCGCCTAAACTTATTTTTTCGTTTAGCACAAACACTACAAGCATCTCAGCTTGTGCTAGCATGGACTTTCCTAACGTTATTTTAATCTAACGCTCGATTACCCGATAATTTGATAAACTTATTATATCATTATTTTACTTCTTCTAGTATAGCTTTTCTTGATAAATCAACGCGGCCTTTTTCATCGACACCGATAACTTTAACTTCAATAACATCACCAATCTTAACAACATCTTCAACATTTTTAATGTGTTTTGTATCAAGTTTAGAGATGTGAACCAAACCATCTTGTCCTGGCCATAATTCAACAAAAGCGCCAAATTTCTCGATTCTAACTACTTTTCCTAAGTATTTAGCACCAATCTCTACTTCACGAATAATGTCTTCGATAAGTTTCATAGCTTTATCAATGAAATATGTTTCTTCATGCATTAAAATGATTCTACCATCTTGTTCAATATCAATTTTGACATTGCCACATTGTTCAATAATCGCTGTGATTGTTTTACCACCTGCACCAATGATATCTCTGATTTTATCAGGAGAAATTTGCATTAGTTTAACTTTAGGTGCGTAACGTGATAACTCTTTCTTAGGCGAACTAATCACTGAATCCATGTTATCAAGAATTTGCATTCTTGCGGATTTTGCCTGATATAGTGATTCTTGGAAGATTTCTTTGGTGATACCAGAAATCTTTATATCCATTTGCAATGAACAAATTCCATTTCTTGTTCCTGCAACTTTAAAATCCATATCGCCAAAATGATCTTCTAACCCTTGAATATCTGTTAAAATCGTGTATTGATTGTCTGCTTTAACTAAACCCATTGCAATTCCCGCTACTTGTGCTTTGATTGGCACGCCAGCAGCCATTAATGCTAAAGATCCAGCACAGATAGTTGCTTGTGAAGAACTACCATTTGATTCTAATACTTCAGATACGACTCTAATTGCATAAGGGAATTCTTCTTCATTAGGTAAAACTTGTAGTAAAGCTTTTTCTCCTAAAGCACCATGACCAACTTCACGACGACCAACAAAACCATAACGGCCTGTTGAACCAACAGAGAATTGTGGGAAGTTATAGTGAAGCATGAATCTTTTTCCTTCATCAACACTAACACCATCGATAATCTGTGCTTCTCTTAGAGCGCCTAAGGTAACTGTAGCTAAGGCTTGAGTTTGTCCTCTAGTGAATAAGGCTGAACCATGAGTTCTTGCTAGCAAGTCAATTTCTGAGTCTAAATCACGGATTTCATCAGTTTTTCTACCATCAGGTCTAATTTTATCGTTGGTAATTAATCTTCTTACTTCATTAACTTGAACTGATTCTAAGACTTTTCTAGCAAATTTTAAGTTAATTTCTATTTCTTCTTTTTCAAGTTTTTCAGCTTTATATTCGTTTTCAAGGACTTCTAAAATTTCATTTTCTAAATCCTCGATAGTATTTTGTCTTGCTAGTTTTTCATGAATTGAAACTGCTTTTGTTATTCTGCCTGCTTCTAATTCTTTGACTCTTTGTTCGATAACTTCCGGCACACTAATTAGTTCAACTTCAACCTTTTCTTTACCAACCTCAGCGATAATTTCTTCTTGAAACGCAACTAATTCTTTAATCTTTTCATGAGCAAACATTAAAGCTTCTAAAATAGTATCTTCATCGACTTCTTTAGCACTAGCTTCAACCATGTTGATAGCGTCTTTTGTACCTGCTACCATTAAATCAAGGTCTGACTCCAATAACTCTTCAGGATTTGGATTAAGGATAAACTCATTATTAATTCTTCCAACCATAACTCCTGCAATTGGTCCAGATATCGGTGCTCCACCAATACCTAAAGACAATGATGCCCCAAACATAGCAGTCATTTCTGGTGTTTTATTTGGATCTGCACTTAAGACAGTATTGATAACTTGCACTTCATTACGATAGTCGTCATGAAATAACGGTCTTAAAGGGCGGTCTATCGCTCTTGAAATCAATGTTTCATGTTCTGTTGGACGACCTTCACGACGCAAGAAACCTCCAGGTATCTTTCCAGCTGAATATAGTTTTTCTTGATAGATAACCATAAGTGGAAAGAAATCTTGGGTAGTTGGCTCTTTGCTTAAAACAGAAACAGATAAAACTGCTGTTTCTCCATATCTAACTAAGCAAGCGCCAGTAGCTTGTTTTGCTAATTGACCTACTTCAACAATAAGTTCTGTTCCATAAAAATCTTTTTTAAATATTCTCTTCATTAATTTTCCCCATTTCAATTTCAAATACTAGTATGCCTAATTAATAATTATATCACAAATTATTATTTTTTTACAGTAAATCAAAGAAATAGCACCCAATTTAGGGTGCATATAACTTATCTTCTTAATCCTAATTTTTTAATCAAATTAGCATATCTTTCAAGTGAGACAGATTTTAGGTAGTTAAGTAAACTTCTACGTCTACCAACTTTCATTAAAAGACCTCTACGTGAATGATGATCATGTTTATGAACCTTTAAATGTTCATTCAAAAGATTAATCTCTTCTGTTAAAAGTGCAACTTGAATCTCTGGAGAACCTGTGTCCCCTTCTTTCAATTGATACTCTGTAACAATTTCTTTAACTCTTTCTTTTGTTAATGCCATTTTTCATTCCTCCTTATTTCATTCTTACCTAAATCCGAAAACAGCGTCGGAGTGTCACAAATTCCAGACTTAGGCGCACAAAATATTATATCATATCACTTTATCATTTACAAGAATTATTTATTGCTAAATCATTTTTGATTAGTTCTTTTAGACCCTGAATAATCTCATACATCGAGTAAGTATCTTGACGACAATAAAGGAAAAGATTCTTCTTAATAATATCAGAATCTAAAAACCCTACTTCTGGCAGTTTTAGGTAAGAACGGTAAGCTTGTTCGCCGTTTTTAATCGTTAAATCTTCATAGGCATTTTCATTAAAAACTTTGACGACTTTTTTCAACGAGTATGATCCTGCAAGACTAGGATGATAAAAATTATAGCAATCTAAATCCTTCTCTTCAAATCCAAGGATTTCAAAAAACGTCTTGTTCATCTTAACGATATCTAACAAATCAAATAGTCGAGAGATAAGATTAGTTATTGATTTTTCATATTTAGGAAAAATCACTGCCAGTTCTTCAAGTCTTGTTTTTTCAAAAGTCTTATTATAGACAACAATTGAAGAATCGTCATTTTTAAGAATCTTTAAGAGTTCGATAAGCATCAACTCTCGATCATCTTTGTTTGGGTTAGCGATAAAACTAAAGTGATTATTGTTGATAGATAAAACATCATCAGGATGATTTTGAACATGAACTGAAAACTGAAAAACTGATTGTGAATAGGGACTTTCACCTTTAAACTTAGGAATCGTCGCTGGTGCAGCCTCAAAGTCCAAATAGTAAACCGGATATTTTAAAGTTTCAAGTCCTGTTTGGATTTTTTCTGGATGATAATAGACCACTTGATTATCTACAGAGTATCGTTGCATTAAATGATTTTGATTTGAAAGCCAAGAAATTGGCACATCATGCATAGAAACATATCCCTGGTTAAGCAAGTCATAGGCGTCATGATGGACAACAACTTCATTGACTGTTTCATAAAAGCCAAGATGCGAGTTAAAATAATCCAAAATAGATGTGTTTTCAGGCAAATGTGAATAACAAAAGTTAACAAACTTACATTCACCAGGTTTACCTTTTAAACATGCTTTTTTTACTAATTCACATGGTGTAAAGTCATTAAGTTCAATATGGTTTATCATTCTAAATAGAGCGATTTCCACGATTTCTGTTAGTTTATCCAAGTCAGAAAAGTCAAAGATTTTATATAGGCCATCAGAGTAAGCTATACCATCATACTTATAATCGCTGTTCAACAGCACATAATACAATTTAATTGGTTTTTTTTGGTAAATCTTTTTTAACAGATAAAGCTTAACTGCATAGGAAAAAACCAAACGACCAACACTTTCAGTTTGATGATAGAGTTTTTCTTTTTTTTCATAGTAGTTTTTACTATCGCTGTCATTTGGCCTTAAAGTATATACACCATCATTGTTTTTAGTAAAAAGTTGGTATTTGAAGTTATTTTCTTTGAATTTTAAGTTAAGCAAATCAGTCGTTGTTATTGGCAACAAGCAATAAAACTTTTCCTCATCAACTTGAAAGTCGTAGGTTTCTGATAAAGTAACTTCATGATCAAATTCGAAGGTTAGGTTAACTGATTTCTTAATCTCGATTTTTTTATTATAAAGATGGCTTAAAAATATATCTCTAAAAGTTGAGATATTTTCTTGAGTTGTACTATCGAGATATAATGAAGTAAAAGGATCGTTTAAAGCCGCAAATCTTCGACAGCGATTATAATTTAGTAATGTATTGGCATTAACTAACATAAATACTCCTGTTTACAGTGAATTAATTATTGCGATAAACTCTCTTTGCATAATATTGCTGGCATGAGGGAAATTTGAATCATAATTATCTAAAATATTCAAAGCCTCACCAATATCAACCCATCTAAGTTCAAAATCCATTGTCTTTTCTTCTTCTGTCAAGACAACATTGGTAGCTTCAAATGAGTTCAGTTTAACTAAAAAATAATGTGTTTCCCATGTGTTATTATCAAAATATTCTTTGATGGTCAAAGTTTTCTTAATAACCTCACCTGATAACCCGGTTTCTTCTTTCAACTCTCTTAGAGCGCAAGAATCAGGGTTTTCATTTTTCTCTATACCACCACCTGGTAGCATATAGTAATCTAATTTTTTTGTATATATTAGCAGGATTTTTTGATTTTCAACAATAATCGCTCTGCTAGCTCGATTTATGTTGGAACTGATGTCACTTCTTTGTAAGTCATCAGCGAAAATTTCAATTAACATTCATATCTCCTAAAATTCTTTTTACTGGTTTTGCAAAGAAATCAACGAACATTCCTACAAAAGCAATCATGATAAAAGTTGTTATCCCGATAAAGAAATAAAACTCTTGATGAGAGAAAATAAAACCAACAATGATAGCTAACACTAAGGCGATAACCTCTCCGATTAATTTGCCCTTACCAAAACTAATTTTGAAACGTCTGGCCAGTGCCATACAAAATTGATCAAGAGCCGGTAATTGATAATCACAGATAACAATCATGTTTAAACCAATTGCAATTGCTGTTAAAGCGATTAAAACATATAAAAGATTCAAAACTATCCCTAGATTACCAACATAAGGAATTACTAGTAACAGTAAATCAATAACTAAACCGATGAAAAAACTGATTGCAATCGGAAAAAGCATAATTATATGCGGCTTCTTTTTTTCAATTATATAAGCGAGAGTAATAAGTATAAGCGCCATTATCGGCGTAAGGTAACGGTAATCAAGGGGTATTCCCTCATAAAAATTTCTTCCAAGCGCATCCCATGATCCCATCCCCAGATTAGTTTTTTGAAAAAGAGTTACACTTAAACCAAGTAAGGACAAACCAAAAAGATAGATGATTGGTCTTTTAATTTTTTTCATATATCCTCAAGAATATTTATAAGCAAAAACCGGAAAAAGCTATCTTATCGATAGCTTAGTCTAGTAAAGCAATTTTTATTACATCATCAAGTTTCTTTGCAAAATGAATTGTTAAAACGTCTTGAACTTCTTTTGGAATATCCTCGACATCTTTTTCGTTTCCTTCAGGGATGATTATTTCTTTAAGACCCGTACGAGCAGCTGCAATAGCTTTTTCTTTTAAGCCGCCGATTGGTAAAACTCTTCCATTCAAAGTTATTTCACCGGTCATACCGACATAACGATTAACTTTTCTGTTTGTCAAAACAGAAATGAGCGCAGTAGCAATGGTAACGCCTGCGGAAGGTCCATCTTTAGGAATTGCTCCTTCAGGAACATGGATATGAAAATCATTCTTTTCCAAGTCTTCTTTCTTAATTCCCAATCTATCAGCGTTTGTTTTAACGAAGGATAAAGCTGCCATAGCTGATTCTTTCATAACATCGCCTAAATTTCCTGTTAATACTAAACTATTCTTTCCTTCGTAGAAAGTTGCTTCAACTTCTAAAGTGTCACCACCTGCCATTGTATAAGCAAGCCCTGTAACAACGCCAACCATATCATTGCTGGAAATCTGGTTATTTTTGAAAAGTGGTTTTCCTAAATATTTGTTTAAATTATCTTGTTTGATAGTGATAGAATCGACACTTTTAGTCAAGATTTGTTTAATTGCTTTTCTTACAATCGAACCTATCAACCTTTCTAATTGTCTAACCCCAGCTTCCCTAGTATAATCACGAATAATCGCTTTTATCGCTGCGTCAGTTATCTGAAGTTTGCTTAATTCTAAACCATGACTTTTAACTTGTTTAGAAATCAAGAACTGTTTAGCAATATGGAATTTTTCAATCTCAGTATATGAACTTAGTTCAATTACTTCCATTCTGTCCCTTAAAGGTTCAGTAATGTTTTGAAGGTAATTAGCTGTCGTTATAAATAGTACCTGGGATAAGTCATAATCTTCCTCGACATAATGATCGCTAAAGAATTGATTTTGTTCAGGGTCTAAAACTTCAAGGAGAGCTGATGAAGGGTCATTTCGTTCATTAACAACCAATTTGTCAATTTCATCAATCAAGAAAACTGGATTAACGACTTTTGCTCGAACCATACCGTTGATAATTCTACCAGGTAAAGCTCCGACATATGTTCTTCTATGTCCTCTAATCTCAGCTTCATCATGAACACCACCTAAACTAGTTTTTACAAACTCGCGATTAAGAGCGTTAGCGATTGATTTAGCTAAAGAGGTTTTCCCAACTCCAGGAGGACCTGATAAACATAGAATTGTTTGTGGATTCTTTCCAGTTAACATCTTCACAGAAAGATATTCAATTATTCTTTCTTTGACTTTTTCCAAACCAAAATGTGAATCTTCCAATTTTTGGATAGCAACATTAATATCTTCTTCGTCTTTAGTAGTTGTTGCCCAAGGTATTGAAATCAATGTTTCCAAATAGGTTCTAACAACATTGGATTCGCTGGAATTTGGCGAAAGATACTCATAACGTTTTAGTTCTTTCAAAGCTTTATCACGAACTTTAGGAGGCATATCCGACTCATTGATTTGTTCAAGAAATTTCTGAGTATCACTTTGTTTTGAATCTCCAAGTTCTTCTTGTATAGCTCGCATTTTTTCGCGAAGATAATACTCTTTTTGATTCTGATCTGTTGATTTTCTGACACTTTCATTGATTTTATTCTCAATAGATTGTAAAGTTTTTTCTTTTTCAATATCTTCAAGCAAGAACTTTAAACGTTGGTTAATTGACAACTCTTTTAGGTATTTGATTCGCTCATTTTCCGGGATTCTAAGTTCAGAAGCAACTAAGTCAGATAGTTGTTCAGAAGTTATTCCCTTATTTAAAGTTTCGATAATCTTTTTTGAATCTCTGAATAAAAACTTAGCATTCTCTAAAATCTCTTTTGTCAGCATTTTTAATAAAACTTGTTCTTCATTGAGATCGTCTTGTTTTAATAACACTGAAGTGAAATCTATTAGATAAAAAGGCTCTTTTGCGACTAAATCATTAAGTTTTACTCTCGTAACAGGTTCAAATTTTATTTTATAATTACCATTGGGCAATTTGATTTTTACACTAATTCTTGCTAAAATACCGATTTCGACAAAATCAGAAAACTCTGGTTCTTCGATAGTTGGAATTTCTTGAAAAACTAAAAGCACGTGTCCATCACGATTAGCTTCTGCTTCTGTTATAGCATTTTTAGAGAAATCCCTACCGATTTCAACACGAATATCAGAACCTGGTAAAAAGATTACACCTCTTACTGGGATTACTGGTAAATGGTCTGAAAATATTTTTTTTGGGTTATACATATTACTCACCTCATACATTTTACTTTCACTTTTATTTTATCATAAATAATAAAAAACACCTAATATTTTACTGTATGTTTTTTGTGAAAATTTTAGGGTTTTTTATTTATTTTTTATGTAATTTTACCTAATTATTTGTTAGCACTTTCAACGATTAAATCAATCGCTTTAACGTAATTGATTTCTGAAGTGATAGCTGATTCAGGAATGGCTTGTTTTACTTGTTCTAGTGTCACATTTTGTGATTTATATTGTTCAACAATCTCATCATATTTTTCAGAAATTTCTGCTTCAGTAGCTACAAGGTTTTCCGCAATTGCAATTTGATTGATTACAAATTGTTCTGAAAGAGTTTTCTTAGCTTGCTCGTTGAGTTCTTTTTGATAGTCTTCTTCAGACTTACCCATATATTGTAAATACATGTTGAAATCTAGACCATACTGTTGAATTTGATTTTTTGTGTTTTCATTCATTCTTTGTGCTTCTTCAAGAATCATTTCTTCAGGTAATTCAAACTCTGCATTAGCTGTTGCTTGAGCAATAACTGATTGACGTAAATGTTGTTCATTTTGTCTTTCTTTTGTCGCTTTTAACTCGTTACTTAAATGTTTTTTATAGTCTTCGACTGTTTCAACACCCTCGATATTAAGTTCTTTGACAAACTCTTCATCTAAAGCTGGTACTACTCTTTGTTTTATTTCATGAATCTTTACTGCAAATACCGCTTCTTTTCCAGCTAAAGATTTTTCTTGATAGTTTTCTGGGAAAGTTACTACTACATCTTTCTCTTCTTCAGTAGCCATACCAATCATTTGATCTTCAAATCCAGGAATGAAGCCACCAGAACCGATTACTAACTCATGGTTTTCTGCAGTGCCGCCTTCAAACTTAACACCATCAACGGAACCAGAAAAATCAAAAACAGCTGTATCACCAGATTCGATAACTCCAGTTTCTTTGATAACCATTTCTGCGTTTTGTTCAAGTTTGCGACTAATTTCGGCTTCTACTTCAGCAGCACTAGGGTCAGTTGGTAATAAATCAACTTTTAAGTTTTTGTAATCACCTAACTTTACTTCTGGTTTTACAGCAACAGTAACTTTATAAGAAAAATCTTGCCCTCTTTGAACTTTAGCAACATCTAGGTCAATTTTTGGTTGTGCAACAACCTCAATATTATTTTCAACTACTACATTATAGTATGTTTCTTGAAGAACGTGTTGAATTGCTTCTTCATATAGTGATTCTACTCCGTATTTAGCTTCATAGATGTTTCTTGGAGCTTTGCCTTTTCTGAAACCTTTGATGGTAACTTTTTCATTTTCAATTGCAAAAGCATGGTCTAAACCATGTTCAAATTGTTCTTTAGTAACATGCACTTCAAAATGCACTCGCGATCCGCTTAATTTATCAATAATCATATTAAATCCTCCATATATTTTCGCTTTAACAATTATAACAAATTAGGTTCAAGAAATCAATCTTTTTAACTCTTTAGAAGATTTTTCCAAATAGGCCTTTAAACCGAGAAGGCAACTTCTTCATTGACTCAATTAAGACTCTTGGCAAAAGGACAACAGCTTCACCAAAAGCAAGTTTTCTTATTTGATTTTTCTTTAAACCTTTTATATTCATAAACAAGTAATTTCTGCAGATAATTCCAACGCGAAGAGAGAGTAAGGCATTACCCATTCCTTGAGCAAATGATCCAGTAATTGTCTTGAGAAGTGGTATCTCTGCAAGGGCATTGGCTCCAGTGTTAGGGAATAATTCTGAGAAGTTCATATCTTCCAAAGACTCGGCAATAATCGCTGTAGAAAGGATATTAACTGATAGTTTTCCAAGTGAATAATAGCTTGGTCTAAAACCGCATTTAACAACAAGATTCTTAATAAGTTTTAAATTAATTGTTAAAACGGCAATAGCATCAAGCCTGCCGTTTTGGGAGATGGCAGTTGAAATAAATACTGTTTCAGCGTGTGAAACAATCATTTCATTAAGTTCTTTTTTTATCGTGTCATCAAAAATTCTTGATAAATTGGCTTTTAGTTGGATTGCATCTGACATAGAGTTCGATATCGCAAGTTTATCTTCCTCACTGATATAATCTTCACTCAGTAAGTTTCTCCCAACTTTTTTGTACATTGAGTAATTCTTCTTAGCATTCTCTTCTTCAGTAAACAATTCATCCAAAGAGAAACTCGGAGAAAAAATAACTAAAAAAATTGGTCTTAGGAATAAAATTGTGAACAAAATTGCCGAAACACCATAAAAGGAATATTCAACATAGATGCTGATTCTACCAAGTCTTTCTCCCAGTTCGAGCACTGAACTCACGATCATTAGGACCATAAAAAACAAGGCTGCAACTCCTAAAAATATCCAAAAACCTTTGTTGAATTTTTTCATTTATTTACCTCGATTCAAAATTAAATTCTGGATGGTGTTCTGATCTCTTTTGATTTGTTCAATTAATAGTTCTTTGTTTTCGTAATAATATTCATCACGGATAAACTCAAGAAATTTAATTTCAATGATTCTTGTATAAAGTTCACCTTGGAAATCAAATATATATGTCTCAACACTTATCTTATCATCATTGAAAGTCGGCCTTTTTCCGACATTAGTCATACCATAATATTCGACATTATCGATGATAACTTTGGTAAAGTATACCCCTAGTTTAGGTAAAAGATAATTAGTAAAATCAATGTTGGCTGTTGGAAATCCTAGTTTTTTTCCGATGCCTTTTCCTTTAATTACTTTTCCAGTTATCGAGTATTCTCTACCCAATAAAAAATTAGCTTCATGCAACTCACCTGAATCAAGAGTATCCCTTATTCTTGTGGAACCGACCTTTATTCCATGATAGGTAATTTCTTTAATAACGACTGTTTCAAAAAAAGGTTGTTTCATTAAGGTATCAACTTTACCCTCACTTTTATAGCCGAAAGTAAAGTCTTCTCCAGCAATGCATATTTTAATGTTCTTCAAGAACTGATCAATAAAACCTTGAGGTGAATAACTAATTAAGTCATATGATACTTTCATAACATAGAGGATATCAACATCGAACCGCTTTAGAATTTCTGCTTTATCTTCCACAGACGTTAGAAAGTAAAATGGTTTATTTTGCATAAAAGACTTTATGCTTTTATCAAAGGTTAAAACAGCTAATTTTAGACCTCTTTCTTTTTTTAGTATCGATCCTTTTTTTATTAAAGCTTGATGGGCTTTGTGTAGACCATCAAAAAAACCTAAACATAAAATTAGATTTTCTTCACTTATTGTATCGTTGTAATCTAAGTACTCAACTCTCAACACCATTTCACCGACATTCTCATTTGATTTTTTGTTTCATCATAGTAATATATTGCTAGTACCTGTCCATCTTGGGTATAGATGATCGAATCTTTTTTTTCAGGAAATATCTCAGTGCTCAAGTATCTTCCATTATTGATATAATCAAAGTATCGGTCATCAATGATTACCTTTTGCAACTCTAGGTAATCAAAAGCGTTTTTTATTTTAACTTTACCATTACGTAAGTCTGTAATTGAATGGCTATCTTCAATCAGAATATTGTTTACAGCGGTTCTTCTAAGTTCAACTAAGACACCATAATTATTGAGTTTAAGTCCTAAATCTCGTGCTATAGACCGAATATAAGTTCCTTTTGAAACTTCTATTTCAAGATTTATTTCTATGGTTTTTTCGTGATAATTAATATCGATTATTTGGATCTTTTTTATTTCAATATCTCGTAAATCAACATTATTGATTGCAATATTTTTTCTCGCTAGTTCATATAACTTTTTTCCTTGTTGCTTGATTGCTGAATAATCAGGAGGAAGCTGTTTTTGTTTTCCTGAAAAACTCTCTATGGCATTAATTAGTACATCTTTTGAGATGGTTGAAGCATCTTTTTGATTAATAAGAGTTCCAGTTATATCATCTGTATCAAATTGCTGACCAATTAGTATTTTTGCAAGATAAGTTTTTTTATCACTCGCAAAGTATTTTACTAGTTTAGTGGCTTTTCCCACACAAAGAACTAATACTCCTGTTGCGTTGGGGTCAAGAGTTCCAGTATGACCGATTTTTTTTGTTTTTAGGCCATATCTGGCAATATTGACAACGTCATGAGATGTCATGTTTTTTTCTTTATCGATAATAACGATTCCATCCATCAACTATTCTCCTTTGATATAGCAGCTTGTAACTCTTCAATACTGACTGAACCATATAATCGTTTATATTCATCATTATCTGTGTAAAAAATGAGTGTTGGTAAAACATCCACTTTCATTTTCCTTGCGAGTGTTCTTTGCAGATCAACATCAATATATGTTATTAAAACCTCAGGTTGTTGAAGTTGAAAATCAGATAATGTTCTTTTTAGAGCACGACAAGTTCCACAATATCTTGCGGTAAAGACATCAATTCTCTTCATAGTCTTATTTAAAATTGATGACTGTCACACCGACGCCACCTTCTCCTTCGTTTCCTCTACGATAACTTTTTATTTGAGGATTTCTTTTTGCGTATTCTTCAACACCTTTTTTCAAAGCTCCTGTACCAATCCCATGAACAACATAGGCATACTCAAGATTGCTCAAAAGGCAATCATCAACAAACTTATCCAACTCAAGCATTGCTTCTTCGTATCTTTTACCATGTAAATCAAGTTCAATTTTCACTGAGCGGATTGGATTATCTGTTCTTTTTTGGGGAACAAGATTATCATCTTGAGCATTGTTAGAAATGAATTCTATTTCATCTTTTTTTAGCGTTAAAGTTAAAGCACCCATGACAATTTCGTATTGTCCGCTCTTTAATTCTTTATTGACTATCCCATTTCGTTGATAGGATAGAACCTTAACTGTATCGCCTTTTTTTATCTCGTTGTGTGTTTGTTTTTTGTATTTAACACCTTGGTTAAAAGTATCTTTGACATCTTTTTTAAGTTTAGCTAATTCATGTTCTTTAAAGCTAGCTGTTTTCTTTAACTCATCAAGTTCTTCAATTAAAGCTAAAGCTTTTTTGTTTAAAGAATCTTGTTTAAATCTTTGTTCTTCTTCAAACTTCTTAAGGAATTGGTTTTGCTTGATAGTTTCTTGAGCCTGTAGGTTCTGATATTTAATTCTTTCTTGTTCAGTTATTTTTAATAAGTCTTGATATGTCTTTATCTCATTGTCAATTTCTAAGCTCTGTTTTTCGAGTTTAGCAATTAATTTCGACAAGTTTGTATCAAAAGACAAAGAAACACTTTCAGCTTGTTTACAAATTTCTTCATTTAACCCTAGTCTTCTTGCGATTAGTATTGCGTTTGATGTTCCAGGAACACCAATTTTCAGACGATATGTTGGTTTAAGAGTTTCGATATCAAACTCAACGGAAGCGTTAATTGTGTTATCTAAATCGTAGGCATAGGTCTTTAGCTCTGGATAGTGAGTAGTAACCATCGAGTAAATATGTTTTTTTCTTAAATGTTCGATGATGGCGATTGCCAAAGAAGCTCCTTCTTTAGGATCAGTGCCTGAACCGATTTCATCAAGTAGAACTAAAGAGTTATCAGTAATTGTCTTGATTATTCTTGTTATATTTTCAATATGTGATGAAAAAGTCGATAGGGATTGCTCAATCGATTGTTCATCACCAATATCAGCGAAAATATTAGTAAAAACCATGGTCTCACTATTTGGTTCTACAGGTACTAATAATCCGGATTGTACCATAATGCTTAAAAGACCAAGAGTTTTTAAAGCGACGGTTTTTCCGCCAGTATTTGGTCCGGTTATGATTATATGATGATAGTCTCTAAAGGATATATTATTTCCGACTACCACTTCCTTTGGGATTAAAGGATGTTTGGCATTAATAAGATTTATTTTGTTTTTTGCGATTAGCGGACGATTAAAATCATTAGCTAATGCATACTTTGCTTTGGCAAAGACAATGTCTAAGTATGTCAAGATTTCCAGATTGCTTTCTAATTCATCCGCATGATCAGCTACTAGATAAGTTAACATTCTTAGGATGTTATCAATTTCTGTCTGTTCTTCAACAAATAGCCTTGCTAAATCATTATTTAAATCAACACAGACCATGGGCTCAATAAAAACCGTTTCTCCACTTCCTGACACATCATGAACGATACCTTTAAATGAGTTTTTATACTCTTGTTTTACTGGTAAAACTAAGCGATTGTTTCTGATTGTAATAATCGAATCGGTAAGTTTGTTTTGTTCACCTCGTAAAAGGCTCTGCATTTTAGTGTTAATTCTTTCATCAGTAATTCGGATTTTTTTTCGGATTTCCGCTAATTTAGGGCTTGCGTGATCATAGATTTCGCCCTTTTTATCAATGACATTATCTATATCATTCTTCAGTTTATTCAAACTAACTAAACGGTCATAATAATCAAGTAAATGTTCACAAGATATTTCTAAACTAACAACTTTTTTAATGAATAAGCCTGAGCGTGAAATAGCCTCTTGATGAGAAACGACCTTGATTAGTTCTTCGATATTGAGAATTGAACCTATTCTTGATTTTTTAATAACTTCTGTTAAATTTAATACACCGGTCATTGGTGACTCATCATAGCGTTCGATGATTGTTTTTGCTTCATCAACTTCTAAAAGCAACCTTTCAATCTCTTCTTGATTTGTCATCGGCATAATCTCTAAAGTTCTAGCTTTTCCCAAATCAGTATGAGCGAAAGTTCGCAATATTTTTAAAATCTTATCAAATTCTAGTTTTTTTATCTCAGCATACATATTCATCACTCCACTTATTCTATTTTATCACAAAATGTGGTAAAATAAAAAGAGGAGTTGAGACAATGAACTATGTTTTTACGATAACACAGAAGTATCTAGATAAATTAGTCGGGTATTATGATAAAATCAAAGTAAATACCGATAATCCCACTCATAAACTCTTGTTTAAAACAGAGGGTTTAACTATCACTGTTTATACAAGTAATAAAGTAATGTTTCAAGGCGAAAAAGCTTTGGATGAATATAACAAATGGGCTTTAATAATTGGTTTTGAGACAGAGGAAAAGGAAGCGATTGAGTTAGATTATCACAATCAGTTCTTCCCACTTCGTGTCATTGGCTCAGATGAAGTAGGTACTGGTGATTTTTTTGGTCCAGTTGTTGTTTGCGCAGCTTACGTGACACCCGATGATTACCCTTTCTTAGATGACTTAAATATTAAAGATTCCAAAAAAATATCAGATCCACAAATAAAGATTTTGGGTGAGAAACTTATTAATCGAATTTCTTATCATTTGTTAGTAACAAATAATGAAAAGTATAATGAGTTAGTAGAAAAAGGTTTTAATTTGAATAAAATTAAAGCTTACCTTCATAACCACGCTCTTAAAAAACTTGTTGGAAAACATCCTAATTATCAAAAAATCATTGTTGATAAATTTTGTAGTGAAGCAAATTATTACAACTATATTGCTAATGAAGAATCAGTTAAGAATATCGATTTTCTGACCCAAGCAGAATCAGTTCATATGGCAGTTGCTGTTGCGGCGATTATTGCTAGATACAAGTTCTTATTGGAGTTTGAAACTCTTAGTGAAAAAGTTGGCATGACGCTTCCTAAAGGTGCTGGTCCAGGTGTCGATGCTATCGCGCAAGTGTTGAATTTGAAATTTGGAAAAGCTATTTTTCCGAAAATCGCTAAGTTAAACTTCAAAAATTATGAAAAGATAATCTAAAAAAAATAAAGAATTAAGGCGATTAAGCTTTAATTCTTTTTTCTTCAATATAGTTTTTAAATTCTTGCGGTAAATCACAACTGAACTCTAACCATTTCTTAGTCTTAGGGTGAGTAAATCCTAAGGTTTGAGCATGTAAATACTGACCATATTCATTACTTTTGGCTTTTCCATAAACAAAATCATTTAATAAAGGGTGATTAATATATTGCATATGGACTCTAATTTGATGTGTTCTTCCGGTTTCAAGAACACATTTGATTAAACTGGTATCTTGAAAGTTTTCGATAACTTCAAAATTTGTAATTGCCTCTTTTCCAGTACTTACAACTGCCATTTTTAAACGATTATTTTTATCACGTCCGATAGGAGCGCTAATTTTTCCTCTTTTGTTATTAAAGACACCTTCAACAATTGCTATGTACTCACGTTTTGTTTCTTTTTTTTGCAATTCCTTGGCGAGAATTTCATGAGCTTCATTGTTCTTGGCAACCATTAATAAGCCGCTTGTGTCCTTATCAATCCGGTGAACTATTCCTGGACGCATTTGACCATTAATCGAAGATAACTTATTTATGTGCCAGAGTAATCCATTGACTAAAGTATCCTGGTAATGTCCTGGTGCTGGATGGACAACCATCCCCGAAGGTTTATTGACTACAATAACATCATCATCTTCATAAACAATGTCTAAGTGCATCTCCACAGGTATTATATCGGTTTCTGAAAAATCGACGTCCATGACCTCGATTAAATCATCAATTTTAACATTGTAACTTGGTTTAACTGGGTTTTGATTGACTAAAACCTTGCCTTCAGAAATTAGGTTCTTAATAATAGTTCTACTCAAACCATCTACTTTCGCAGCTAAAAACCGATCAATACGATCGAGTTCATCAGTTATACTTACAATGCATTCAAAGAATAGATCATCCATTAGTTATCGCTCTTCTCTTTTCTAAAAAGAAAGTTTCTATAAAAAACAAAAATATACCAACATTTAAAAATGTATCAGCAAAATTAAAAATATAAGACCAGATTCCACTAAAATCAATGAAATCAATTACAGCGTGATCGACTTGAACAGCTCGATCAATAGCATTTCCTAAAGCACCAGCTATCAATAAACAAATCGCTAAACGGAAAATGAATAAACGTTTATCGGAAAAATCTGATTTAAAAAGCATATAGCCGAAGACAGAACAAGCCACAATAGCGAAAATCAGAAAAACCCAGAAATAATCTGCGGCAGTACCTTGCAAACCACCAAATAATATCCCTGTGTTTCTGGTGTATGTTATATTAAAAAAGTCAGGAATAACAGGAATCGAATCACCGATTTCCATAACGCTAGATACCCAGATTTTACTCCCTTGATCTATCCCAAGTAAAACAAAAATTAAAATAAGCCACTTAATCATCTTTAAAATCTCCTAAACCATCAACAACGGCACAAAAACAAAGATAAACAAAAAACAAATAACTAGACCAATCAAACCAATTATTATTTGATTATAAAGGAATAGGATATTTAGATCGGATGTTATATTAGGTTTTTTTAAGTGTAACGCTTTTTTCCACCATCGATGTAATAAATAATTTAAACATAGAACAATAAACAATAAGGTAAAAATCCACAGATTTAAACGATACATATAGACAGAAATAATTTGTGCCATCGCTAAGAATAGAGGAATTGCAAGAATGAAACTATAGATAAAAGCGCCAAAGAAAGCATCAATGATATCCTTGTTTTCAAATTCTTCTTTTAAGTCTTTCCATAATAATAGATACTTTTTCATGAAACATCTCTCCCCTCAAGATATGCCAACGCTTCCGCAAATGAAGCCACTGGTACTAACCATCCAGTTGGGTCAATGCCATATTTTTCACAAGCCCTAAGAGCTTCTAGATAGTTATCGTAGTAATATGTTTCACTTAAAAATGGAATAAAGAACACATCTACTCTATTTAGATATGCTGTTGTTATTTTTTGTTCAACTCCACCGATATAACCGACACTACCATCATAGTTAATTGTGCCTGTTCCAGCAATTTTTAAGCCTTTGGTAATATCTTCTTCTACTAGCATGTTATAAACAGCTAGTGTTTGTAAGAGTCCACCGCTTGGCCCACCGATATTTGATGGTTTTTCTGTATAATGTGGGAAAGTATTGTCTTTATCAACAAGATAGTATCTTTTAAAGGTTATACCAAAGCGACCTTGTTCAGGATCAATCGTAAGAATCCTCGAGTATGTACCTGTGTTATTTTTAAAGAAAAACTCATATTGATTGCTTAATACTGTATTAGCGGTAATTTGGTTAAAATCAGTTACTACTTGATCATTATCACCAATCATATACAAAAATTCATCACCAAATTGGATGTCATCATAGAATGATAGATATGGCGCTTTTCCAAAAACCATGACTTTTTCATAGAAATCGATAGTTATATCAGGGTTATTTTGGCTGGCTTGCATGTAAGCGACAATTACTGCCGCATTAACACTGGTAGCTTTGTCAAGATAACTTATTTGATTCAGTTCCTGATTGGTATAATTCGCGTTAGTGCCAGTAAGAAGGTTTGAATAATTATAGGATGAAAATTGACTTATCATAAACTGAAAGAATGTTGGTCGGTTAATCGCCATAATATATGTTGAAGAAATGGAGCCTTGGACCTCTTTATTCTCCAGAAAATCAACTTCAATAATGCTATCGACTTCAACAATGCCGCCAGGGGCATGAACATAATATTCAATTGGATAAAGCAGAACAAACATAAAAAACAAGTAAGGAATTAATAATACTCTGATATAAGGCCAGAATTTAGAAGTTAACTCATTCATCTTTAGTCACCTTCAATCGATAGTTTTCTATTTTTCGAACTTTGATTCCAGCTAAGTCAAACATTCTTTTTGAAGCTTCAAAAATCGGTTTTTCTGGATATTTATGTTCTAAGTAGATAACTTCGTTAATCCCTGATTGGATTATAAGCTTGGCGCACTCATTGCATGGATATAAAGTCACATACATTCTTGATCCAGCTAAATCGACACTTGAGTTAAGAATCGCATTTGGTTCAGCATGTACCACATACGCATATTTAGAGTCGAGAAAATCATCACTTTTTGTCCACGGTAATTGATCATCACTACACCCGATTGGAAACCCGTTATAACCAATGCCGACAATTCGGTTTTTTTGATTTACGATACATGCTCCAACTTGAGAGGAGTCATCTTTTGATCTCATCGCAGAAAGGTGAGCTACGCCCATAAAATACTCATCCCAACTTATATAATCAGTTCTTTTCACCATAACCACCTACTTTTTGATATGCTTTAGCTATCTGTGCAGCTAATCTACAATTATTATACACTAATTGTTGATTTACTTCCAAACTTTTATTGGCTGTAATTTCGGAAATCTTTGCTAATAAATACGGTGTAACTGCTTTTCCTGTTACTTCTTGTCCTTTCATTTCCACCATTGCTTTTTCAATCGCTTTATCAATCGATGATTTAGAATAGGAATATTCCTTGGGAATTGGATTGGCGATTAATATCCCTGATTTAATTTTCATCGCATCTTGATACTTAATTATCTCTGCTATTTCATCAGGTGAATCACATCTATATTCAATTTCAATATTTGACTCTTGCGTATAAAATGCGGGAAACTCTTTGGTTTTAAACCCGATTACTAATACTCCCAATGTTTCAAGATACTCCAGAGTTTTGTTGATATCGAGAATTGATTTAACACCAGCTGAAACGACTACAACATTAGAAAGGGTAAACTCTCGTAAATCTTGAGATATGTCAAAGGTTTCTTCAACTCCACGATGAACTCCACCAATTCCTCCTGTTGCGAAGAATCTGATATTCACCATGTCACAAATCATCATTGTTGCACTGACAGTGAGAGCTCCATTTGCTTTATTTGCAAGAACAACTGGCAAGTCTTTTCTACCGACTTTTACAATCTTGTTGATTGGATTAGCGATAAACTCGATTTCTTTTTCGGTTAGCCCAACAACGATTTCACCGTTAATTATCGCGATAGTTGCTGGTATTGCTCCTTCATTTTTGATGTAATCTTCACAAAGAAGTGATGTTTTAATATTATCTGGATAAGGCATTCCATGAGAAATAATTGTTGATTCCAAACCAACAATAGGCTGATTATTTCTAATTGCCTCCTCAACAAGAGGGTTAACTCTTATCAATTGAAATACTCCTTATCTAATTCATCCACTAAAGATAAGTCAATATGACAATATCCACAAGGGTTTTTCTTTAAGTATTTTTGATGATATGTTTCCGCTGGATAAAACTCTGGGGCTATCTTAACTTCTGTTTTAATTGGTTTTTGATACTTATCTTTAACCTGATTGATAAAATTATTGATTATCATTAAATCTTCATTGTCTTCATAAAAGATTGCTGTTCGATATTGTCTGCCAATATCATTTCCTTGGCGGTTCAATAAAGTTGGATCAATAATTTGGAAGAAATGCTCGAGCAATCTCTTAAGGCTAACTTCTTCTTCATTATATTCGACTACTACTGCTTCAGCATGGTTTGAGCCATTACAAACCTGTTCATAAGATGGGTTAGGAAAATCCCCATCTATATAACCTACTTCAGTGTTTTTTACACCAGAAACTTTATCATAGTATGCTTGAACTCCCCAAAAACAACCGCCTGCTAAAATAATTTTTTTCATTTTATCTCTCCTATTAAATAATTAATTGTATAAGCTGCCATCTGTAACCCCGCAACACTTGGACAATAAGCATTTGAACCAAGAATGTCTTTATTGATTACAGAAGCAGGTTTTTCTTCAGAATATACTACTGGAAAATTTAAACTATAGCCTTGTGTCTTCAATTGATAGCGAAAAGCTTTTGCTAAGGGACACATCGAAGTTTGGTTTAATTTTGAAACTTTAATTAATTCAGGATGAAACTTGTTGGCAAAACCCATTGAAGCAATAAAGTTCAAATTATTATCTAAACAGTACTTGGCTATTGCAACTTTTGCTTTAACATCATCAATACAATCTAGCACAAAGTCATAATCTTCAAGTAAAATCTCAGGTAGATTCTCTTCAGAAACTTTTTTATCAAATGGGATTATCTTTATATTCGGATTAATATCTAAAGCTCTTTTGGTAAAAACATCAACTTTCTTTTGATTAATTGTTGATTCCTAAAAAACTAGTTGACGATTAATATTACTAATATCCACAACATCGTAGTCAACTACCGT